>Ga0209226_10000214_pt1 | contig 36910 bp, 34 predicted proteins | sample BarGraNGADG00212_2_FD_184497 | JGI IMG/M metagenome (GOLD analysis project Ga0209226, IMG submission 184497) | Arctic peat soil microbial communities from Barrow, Alaska, USA - Barrow Graham LP Ref core NGADG0011-212 (SPAdes) (version 2) | ecosystem: Environmental > Terrestrial > Soil >...
ATAAGCGACTGTTTTGAAGATTCCAGAATTTTCAACCCAAATCGCCGTCAGGCGATCAATGCCATCAGATATTTTTTGGAAATAGATTATCATTTTTGAGGCTGCGAAGCGAAGGATTGAAGTAAGCATTACTGTTTGAGGAGGACGAAGGACGACGAGTTGTAATGCGCGGGCAGCCGAGAAAATGTTAATCCCAAAAAAGATCTGAGGCCGCCCTTTTTTGGTTCGTTTTTTGGGCGAGCAAAAAATGAACAAATAATTCGGCAAGCTGAAAAACAGGAGCCCCAAAATTATCTGCAGCCTTGAATTTTCTTTGGTTACTTTCTTTGTTTTAAGACAAAGAAAGTAACTGGGGTGTGGGGCAACGCCCCATATATCAAATAACCACTTAAGGGGATGAGCAAAAAAAAAGTACAGTTCTTAAACTCCTGTACTTTTTCAAAAATAGGTTTAGGTCAATCACTTTTTATTCAGCGATGCATAATAATCGTTGAATATGCCGTTAATAAGTGGTCTGTAATAGAGCCAGAAAAATCTTCTGGTATCATCAGGTTTATCTGAGTATAGAATTCCTTTAAGTTTCTCAATCCCTATAAATCTTGCAGTACAGAACGGTACATTATAGTTTGCAAAATCTCCTGAAAAATAGTAGATTCTCTGGGCAACAGGTTCCTGAATTACAGCAGGGAACTCACTCAACAGGTTATATCCTGCCAGCAGAGTATCACCAATTGGTGTTGTATCGAATTTGAACTTTGAAATAACTTTGTTCTGAAGAGGATCGATAATATCAAACCACTGGTCAAAGGCAACAGATTCCGGAACCCCGTATTTCTTACATGATTCTGCGTCGGTAAGTATATGAGGTATAGGATTTTTAAGCTGATGTCCTTCTTCGAGGACCACAATATCTTTCTCTTTCAGAATAACTATGCCGGGTTTTGTAAACGTCCATGGTTTTTTATACTCTTTACGGTACATAGATGTCATCCAGACAGGGAAATCTTTGGTTGTAGTATCAAGAGAGGCGAAATATTTTCCGGTCCAGCCTGAAAAGAGAATTCCCAGCTTCTCCTGGGTTCTGAATGAATCAAATTGAGCTGTCGGATAATCGAACGAGTTATATTCCATTAAGATGAGCTTATTCCTGTCTTTCATTTCCTTCATCAGAAGGAAGTCGTTATTATTAAGTCCACCATATATTTTTCTTGATCTGCGGCTTTTATTCAAGCCTCTGTACCAGTCGTTAAATGATATTCCGTAAGTATCGGTAAAATAAATAGCATCATTTTTTTCAGCAAGATTTATCAGATCGTTCAGACGATATTCATTTTTATCCCAGAACCTGTCGCGGATAGGTCGTTTTGGAAAAAATCCATAATAATCTTTTTTATAGGAATAGCTTGTCCTGGATTCCTTTTTTACAAATCTCTCATTAGTAAGTATCCAGTTAAAAGGCTTATGATGTTCACGGTCAAGGGTTGGCACTGTTTTGTCAACAATAATAATATCCAGCGGCTTTTTCGTTTGAAAACCCCATCGGATCAGATTGATTAAAGGCAGGGCTATAATTACTGCCAGGATGATAACTACAATAAGCAGAGTTTTTTTCATAACTGAATATATCTGAATGTATTCAAATACAATAACTATAACCTGATTATAACAAAAGTGCCAATTTCAACTGATAAAAGTATTAATTTATTTTTTTTAATGAAAATAAATTTCAGGCAATTTAGTAAAAAATATTGAACCGCAAAAACTGTCAGTAACCACCGGCGCAATTATTGCCTCTTTTGTCGGCGCCCCCTGCTTTTTTCCCGTTGGGAAGTATCATGATGGCGTTGACACGCCCCAGTGTTGCGCGCTCTTTTAATTGATGACCCATCTCTTTCAGTTTTACAGAAGCTAAACTGTCAATTGCATTTTTTTCATAACTGATCCAATCGGGTAACCATTGATGATGAAATCTCCCTGCATCAACAGCCTGCTGCATATTCAAGCCGAAATCAATGACATTTACAATAACCTGGAATACGGTAGTAGGGATCGTTGAACCGCCGGGCGATCCCAGAACCAGAAAAAGTTTTCCGTCTTTTTCCACAATTGAAGGGGTCATTGAACTGAGCATTCTTTTTCCGGGTTGAACAGAATTAGCTTCACCGCCGACCAAACCGTACATATTCGGGTACCCCGGTTTTATGGAAAAATCGTCCATCTGATCGTTAAGAAGAAAGCCTGCACTGTCTACAACGATACTGCTCCCGAAAGTGTTATTCAGAGTGGTTGTGGCTGAAACAGCATTTCCTCCGGCATCGACCACAGAATAATGTGTCGTCTCCATACTGGTATAACCCTCCGGTGAACCGGGCCTGATATCCTGCGAAAGTGAAGCTTTTTTTTCGTCGAAGTTCTTCATCCTGTCAAGCAAATATTTACTGTCAATTAATTGTTCAACAGGAATCTTTACAAAATCCGGATCACCGGGGAATTCCGAACGGTCGGCAAAGGCCCTTCGTTCTGCCTCTGTCATCAAATGTATAGTCCGGTATGAATTGAAACCCCATTCCCTGATCGGATAAGGCTCGGTCATCTTCAGAAGCTGTATAAGAATAATCCCTCCGCCTGATGGGGGTGGCACAGTAATAATCTTATAACCTTTATAATCAGCAAAAAGAGGCACCCGGGAAACTGATCTGTACTCTTTCAAATCCTGTTCCGAAAAAATACCGTTGCCTCTTTTCATCTCCTTTATTAAGAGGCGCGATGTCACTCCGGAGTAGAATCCATCGCGTCCGTTATCCCTTATTCTCTTAAGAGTTCCGGCAAGAGCTTTCTGAATCAGAATATCTCCCTCCTTCCACAATGAATCCTTAACAAAAGCAGGCAGCGACGAATTTCTGTCTATGAATGTTTTCCGGTTGGCATTCAGCTCCAGGGCCTGGCTTGCGGTCAATGGAAATCCATTTTCAGCAAGGTCGATTGCCGGTTGGATCACATCTTTAAACTGAAGCTTCCCATATTTTGAATGGGCATTTATCATCCCATCCACTGTACCGGGTACTCCGCTGGAAAGATGAGTGTCGGTACTCACTCTTTCCGATACATTGCCCGCCTTATCGAGATACATATCACGTGTGGCAAGTGCCGGAGCTTTTTCCCTGTAATCAATCACATCGGTTTTCCCATCACTTGTTCTTATCAGCATAAATCCACCGCCGCCTATATTACCGGCTTCCGGATAACATACGGAAAGAGCAAATTCCGTGGCTACCGCAGCATCAATGGCATTCCCTCCTTTCTTAAGGATAGAAACACCAATTCGTGAACTCTCAGGATGAGCTGATACTACAATTCCGCTGTCAGCAATAATATTCTGACCCTCAATAGATTTATCCTTCTCGTTAACAGATTTTAATGAACATCCTGTAAGGATTATCAATCCCAGAAGAATACTAATAATTTTTTCCATCACTGATCATTAAGTTCAACGTTTCACTATTCTTATAAATGGCCTTTTTTACTTTGTGCTACTTTGTGTTGACCTTTGTGTCCCTTAGTGGTAAAAAAAAATTTAACCACGAAGGATCACAAAGTGTTGCACTAAGGATCACAAAGGAATTGATCAAATCATTATCATTGCCCAATACAATTATACCAATAAACTCTCTATAAATAAGGAGTTGCTAACAAAATCTGCGAGAACAAAAATTGTTTTATTACTTTTACGCAAATATTTTTATGATGCTGGCAAATCAACCTCTTGCCGAAAGGTTAAGACCAAGAGATCTGAGTGAATTCAGCGGACAGGAACATCTGGTCGGCAAGAATGCAGTTCTGAGGAAGGTGATAGAATCGGGAAATATCCCTTCGTTCATCCTATGGGGTCCTCCGGGAGTGGGAAAAACGACCCTGGCAGGGATCATAGCCAATACTCTTAAAAGACCGTTTTTCCACCTTAGCGCCGTTCATTCAGGAGTCAAGGATGTGAGGGAGACAATTGAAAAAGCAAAAAGCCAGCAATTCTTTAACCAGCCAAACCCGATCCTGTTTATAGATGAGATCCACAGGTTCAATAAATCCCAACAGGATTCACTTTTGAGTGCCGTTGAACAGGGAATAATAACACTTATCGGAGCTACCACTGAGAATCCTTCTTTTGAGATTATATCCCCGCTCCTTTCACGATGCCAGGTTTATGTAATGAAACCATTAACAGAAGCGGAGCTTATTCAACTGATGAACAAAGCATTAAAGAAGGATAGTTATCTTGCTGAATATAACATCGAAATTGCTGAACACGAGGCTCTTATACGTGTATCCGGAGGTGATGCGAGAAAACTTTACAATGCTCTTGAGCTTGTTGTAAGCTCGGAAGCTGATGAAGCGTCTTCTGAAAAAATCGTTATCACCAATGAAATGGTTTTAAGCCAGGTTCAGAAGAATCTTGCACTTTATGACAAGAACGGTGAACAGCATTATGATATAATTTCGGCTTTTATAAAATCGCTCAGGGGAAGCGATCCGAATGCTGCAGTTTACTGGCTTGCCCGTATGGTTGAAGGAGGAGAAGATCCAAAATTCATTGCACGACGTATGCTGATACTTGCTGCCGAAGATATCGGTATAGCAAATCCGAATGCATTGCTCCTGGCCCAGGCTTGTTTTGAAGCGGTAAATGTAATCGGATGGCCAGAATCAAGGATTATCCTGTCGGAGGCAGCTATCTATCTGGCTATATCGCCGAAAAGCAATTCATCTTATATGGCAATTGATAATGCAATAGGTATGGTCAAATCGGAAGGCGATCTGTCAGTCCCTTTGCATATCAGGAATGCACCTACCAAACTTATGAAGAATCTCGATTACGGAAAAGATTATAAATATGCTCACAGTTATGCTGGAAATTTTGTTCAGGATAATTTCCTCCCCGAAGAAATAAAAGGTACAGTTTTTTATGACCCGGGAGTAAATTCCAAAGAGGAAGAGGTAAGGAAGAGGCTTTCGGCAATGTGGAAAGATATTTACGACTATGATAAGAAGTAAAAAGATAAAAGACAAAAGTAAAAAGACAAAAGTAAAGAAAGTTACTGGTTGCTGGTTACTGGTTTGAGCAGAGTTTAACTGGTAACAAGCAACAAGCAATAAGCAACAAAAACTGACACTGAGAATCACAGAGAAAATCAGCCCAACATTTATTTTATAAATATTTTTTTTAACTTTGTTTAATATGTCAAACACTGCAATAAATATTCCCGGGATAAGTTTTAATGAATCCGGCAGTTTTCTGTTGATTGCAGGCCCGTGTGTTGTGGAAAGTGAAGAGATTGTGTTTGAAACAGCCGCCCACCTGAAGAGGTTATCTGAAAAATACCTGATTCCTTTTGTTTTTAAATCTTCATACAGAAAAGCTAACAGGTCAAGGGGAGATTCATTTTCAGGGATTGGCGATATTAAGGCACTTAAAATTCTGTCTGAAGTAAGGAAGAGATACTCAGTCCCGGTAATTACCGATATACATAATCCAAATGAAGCTAAAATTGCAGCTGAATATGTAGATATACTGCAGATACCTGCATTTTTATGCAGGCAGACTGATCTTCTGACAGCTGCCGCCGTTACGGGAAAATGGATAAATATAAAGAAGGGACAGTTTTTATCCGGATCTGCTATGAAATTTGCCGTGGAGAAGGTAAAAGAATCAGGAAATAACAACATAATGCTTACTGACCGGGGTAATATGTACGGTTATCAGGATATTGTGGTGGATTTCAGAAATATACCCGTAATGAAACAGATCGGTGTTCCTGTAATAATGGATATTACTCATTCCCTGCAGCAACCCAACCAGGAACAGGGAATATCGGGAGGCCGGCCGGAAATGATAGAGACTATTGGCAAAGCAGCAATTAGCGTAGGTGCCGATGGTATTTTTATTGAAACTCATCCCGATCCTTCGATTGCAAAATCGGACGGAGCAAATATGCTGAAACTTTCCGGAATGGATGACTTGTTAAATAAGCTTATTGCATTGAGAAAAACTATAAATTCATTTAATTATTAATCCTTAATACCAGTAGTATGAAGAAACTTATTATTATTATGGCAGGACTTTTTATAATGGCTGCCGTCAGCGCTCAATCACTTGATGAAATCGTTAAAAAGTATACTGCAGCCAACAAACTTGACCAGGTTGCTAATTTAAAAACGATAAAGATCACAGCAAATATGTCGATGATGGGTATGGAAATGCCCATGGTGTTATGGATGAAAAATCCTAATAAAATAAAATCCGTAACTACTTTTAATGGTCAGGATATGATACAGGTATTCGACGGTGAGAAAGGATACGTTGTAAGTCCGATGACAGGTTCAACCGAACCGGTGGAAATGACACCGGAACAGGTAAAACAGACTCTCAGGAGCAGTATGTTCCAGAATTACCTTGCCAATTATTTTAAGAACGGTCAGCTTGCACTGACAGGTGAAGAAAATGTGAACGAAAAACCGGCTTATAAGATAAAAGCTACAGCCGAAGGAGGAACAGTTATCGATATGTTCATCGACAAATCCTCTTATCTTCTTGTAAAAACATCCACTACAACTTCCCAGAATGGTATGACTATTACAATGGATTCGTATCCTACTGATTATACCGAAACCAGTGGGCTATTAATACCGATGAAAACAACAACATCAGCCCAGGGGATGGATATCTTAATTAATTTCACGAAAGTTGAAGTTGATATTCCGATGGACGATAGTCTGTTTAAAATCAATTAAAGTTTGGTGAACCGGCCCTGATCTGATCAGGGAGGTGAGATATAATAGAGGCGGGATGCATCCCGCCTTTACTATTAGCAGCTGGCCTGTAAGCCGGATTCTGTACGGTTTTGGTTTCTGCAAGAGATCTTAAAACCGGTTTCCATCATTTATCTGGGCCCAGTATCACTACCGTGCTCATACGACCTACCCCCCGGCATCGGACGAGCAGCCCTGTTCGCCGGTATACATGGTCTTTCAACCCATAAGGTGTACGGCTCATGATGTCGCCACCACGACCGGTAAGCTCTTACCTCACCTTTTCACCCTTACCCCCCTGAGCGAAGCCGAAGGGGGCGGTTTTTCTCTGTTACACTACTATACCCTTGCGGATATCTTCCTGTTAGGAAATATGGTGCTCTGTGTTGCCCGGACTTTCCTTCCCGACCTTTGCCTTCGCCCAGGTCGGAACGATGGAACAGCCTGCTGCACCGCAAAGGTAATAAAATGCTCCGGAATTGGTGATACACTCTATAATAATGGCTATTTTTGTGACCCTTTGTGTACCTTAGTGAAACCCTTAGTGCCCCTTTGCGGTAAAAAAAATCCTTTAACCACAAAGTATCACAAAGGAAAACACAAAGTAACACAAAGGGAATAAACTGAAGGATAAAGGCAAAATGCAAACCGCAAAAGTAAAAAAGACGGATATAGGATTTATGCGAGATATTGACATAAACGACTACGATTATAATCTGCCTCCGGATCGTATTGCTCAATATCCTGTCGAAGAAAGAGATAAGTCACAACTTCTTATCTATAAGGATGACAAAATTGAAAAAGACACTTTCATAAATATAGTTGAATACCTCCCACCCGATTCACTCCTGGTATTTAACAACACCATGGTAATACGGGCCCGGATTCTTTTTCATAAAGAGACAGGAGCCGTTATTGAAATTCTTTGTCTCGAGCCTGTCGTTCCTTCAGATTATGCATTATCATTCGGTTCAAAAGAAACTGTTGAATGGAAATGTATTGTCGGAAATCTTAAAAAATGGAAGAGAGGAAAAATAGTTACCCCTTTTAAATATAATGGTAACCAGTATAATCTTTACGCAGAAAGGAATCAACCGGAAGGTGACGCGTGGAAGATAGGATTCAGCTGGAACAATCCGGAGATAAGTTTTGGTGAAGTGATTGAAGCAACAGGACATATTCCCCTGCCACCATATATTAACAGGGACGATGAAACAGAAGATATTGAAAGGTATCAGACTATATACTCCAGCATCAAAGGATCTGTCGCCGCCCCGACAGCCGGTCTGCATTTTACAGCCAATGTGTTCGAAAAGCTCAAAACCAGAGGAATAAAATCAGTTGAACTGACTCTGCACGTTGGCGCAGGGACTTTTCAACCGGTAAAAGTTAAAAACATTTACAACCATGAAATGCATCGCGAGCATTTTTTTATAGATACAAAAACAATCGAATTACTTTTTGAGAATCATACGAAGATCATTGCAGTAGGTACAACATCAGTAAGAACATTGGAAAGCCTTTATTGGCTGGGAGTCAGGCTGATTCAAAACCCGTCCGGTACTTCTCATTCTTTTTCACTGGGGCAATGGGAAGTTTATGACATAGAAACTGATTTTTCTGTAAAGCAATCACTTGGAGCATTATTGAATTTTCTCTATGAACAGAATTTACCTTATCTTGAGGCTTCGACAAGCATTATGATTGTTCCGGGATACAAATTCCGGATAACCAGCGGAATGATCACAAATTTTCATCAACCCCGCAGCACTCTTCTGATGCTTATTTCTGCCTGGACCGAAAACCGATGGAAAGATATCTATACTTACGCTCTGAAAAACAGTTTCAGATTTTTAAGCTATGGCGACAGTTCACTTCTGTTAAGATAACAAGGGTATTCATCAATATTATAATGCATTTCATCAAATTTTATTTTTATAACGAAATTTTTAGTTTAATTTTGATAATAAATCTAATTTTTGTTAATTTGATACCAAATTAATATAAATGGACGGAAACAGATTAATGCAACAGGTGGTAGCCATTTTTTCAATTTTCATGGTACTGTTTTATCTTGGAGTAGGCTATTATTTTGTATTCCTTTCCAATCTTAGTTATCTTGATAAAGCAGTGCGGGTTATAATGGGCTCGGCATTTATCTTTTATGGTTTATACAGAGCTTACACGACATATATTAAAATAGTTGAGGTTTTCTTTACAAAAGATAATGATAATGAATAGATCTTATCATTTTCGTTCCTGCCGCGGGCTTGGCACATACTTTGCAGTGAGAGAATGAAAATATTCAAATCTTAACTAATTTTAAGCATATGAACAGAGTATCAGTTATTCAAAATTTTAGTATTATTGCGTTCGGGAACAAAGTTTTAACACCAAGTGACGTAGTGGTCAGAAATATTTGTCATAAATTATTGTACATTCCTGTTTTTGGATTGTCTCTTTTTCTCGCATCCTGTGGTGGTATGGGTAAAACTGGTACTAATGAAACACCCACCAGAGGAAATATCAGGATCCTGGCTGACGAATCATTTCAACCACTCGTTGAAACTGAAGTTTTTACATTTACGCATCTGTATACAGGTGCAAAAATCAAACCTGTATATAAGCCTGAGTATGATGTAATAAATGATTTTATGAATGATTCAGTAAAGGTTATTGTTACAAGTAAAAAGCTTTCGGATTATCAGATTCAATACCTTCGCGACACTCAGACCATAGCACGTACCTCAACTTATGCTTATGATGCACTGGCACTTATTACAAACCGCCAGAACAGGGATACACTATTAAAATATAATGCTGTAAAAGATATTTTCCTCGGCAAAATAAAAACATGGAAAGAGATCAATGAAAAATCCAAACTGGGTGATATCCACGTTATTTTTGATAATAACAAATCGGGGAATATAAGATATTTCAAAGAACTTTTTGAAATAAAGGACTCACTGAGTAAGAATTTCTTCGCTGTCAATAATAATGCGGAAGTTATCGATTTTGTTTCACGAAATCCCGATGCTCTCGGTATTATCAGCGTCAACTGGATAAGTGATAAAGATGATTCATTGTCAATGAGTTTTATCAGGAAGATAAATGTAGTTGCAGTTTCACAGCAGTATATTAATGATGGAAGCTATTATCGTCCGCATCAGGGTTTTATCTATGACAAATCATACCCTTTCGTAAGAGAAATTTACCTGATATCGAGGGAGACATTCAGCGGGTTGGGTTCAGGTTTTATAAACTGGGCATGTGCAGAGCAGGGTCAAAGGATTGTTCTGAAATCGGGACTTGTACCGGCGACGATGCCGATAAGGCTGGTGCAGATAAAGCACTAGGCATGAGGTGTGAGGTATGAGGTGAAAGACAAAAGACAAAAGTAAAAAGAAAACAAGCAACTAGTAACAAGTAACAAGCAACAAATAATAGAAAATTTGAATAATATCAGGAAATAACACTATAATTGACATCAAATTATTATAATTATGAAACGTTCATCTTTTAGACCGGCAATTTTTCTGGCAGTTTTATCAATAGTATTTTCTTTTAACCTGAAGGCACAGGATTTGGTATCTGCAACTCTCCTGACAGGAAGCGAACAATATGATAAGGCCCAGGCAATGTTCCTGCAGTTAATTCAGAAAGAGCCTGCAAACAGCAAAAATTATTTCTTCTTGGGAGAGAATTACCTTCTGGACTATTTTGCCGACACCATCTCAAACTCATTAACTGTAGCTTCAAAATCAGCAAAGGAGATCTACCAGAAAGGAGTTGATGCAAGTCCAAATGATCCTCTTAATTATATAGGTCTGGCAAAAGTTGCTTTCTATGTCGGGGATAATAAGACTGCTGCTGATATGCGGGCAAAAGCAAAGAGCTTCCTCCTTCCCTATAAAAATATTAAAAGGATAGTGCCACAGGCTACAGAATATGCTTTTGCTCTGGCAAAGATTGCCGAATCATATATCAGGAACGGAGATGTCGATACTTCACTTGCCCTGCCATTGATAAGGGAAGCTATAAAAATTGACAATAAGAGCAGAGATGTCTATCTTATTGCAGGTGATATTTATAATCTGTTAAACGATGGTTCAAAGGCTGTCTACTATTACAACCAGGCACAGACTGCCGATCCTAAATCACCTACCGCAAACATGAAAATCGGTAATATATATGTTAAGGGACGCGCATTACAACAGGCAATTCCATATTATGAAGAAGCAATTTCGCTCAATGCCAATTATGCTCCTGCCTACCGCGAACTCGGGCAATTATATTTACTCGCGCAGAGGTTCGATCAGTCAAAAGAATATTTTAAAAAGTATCTCGATCTTACTGCAGGTAATATTCCGGCAAAGACCAAGTATGTAAATGCGCTTTTCTATGCCAAAGATTATGACGGCGTTATTAAAAACGTTGAAGAGATTTTCGTTGTTGACAAGTCGAGGACCTATATGAACCGGATCGCCGGCTATTCATGTTACGAGAAAAACCCTCCTGATTATAATAAGGCTCTTTCATATATGGAGACGCTTTTTAAAACAGTTACACCCGACCGTATCATTAAGAAGGACTATTATTATATGGCAAGGATACTTCTGAAAAAGAACCAGAATTATCAGAAAATGATTGAGGAGAGCAATGGTCTTAAAATACAGCTGGACAAAGAAAAGTCAAAACTTTCCATAGCGCCAAACGCTGCTGAAAAAGCCAAAATCAAAGTCGGTATTGATGGTCTTACAACTAAAATAGCAACTCTTGATATTGATATTTCTAAAGCTAATGCCGAAATAGACAGAGCTTTTGGCGAATATGCTAAAGTTCTGGCCTTTAATCCCGAAGACAAAAGCGTGTCGAACGAGATCGCATCTAATTATTATAACTATAAAAGATATGATGCTGCAGCAAAAACCTGGTTGAAACTTATTGATCCGGCTAAAGATAATACTGAAGATTACATGCGTATTGGAAGAGCATATTATACCGGGGAAAAGTTTAAAACAGCCGATTCGGTGTTTAATATTATTCTTGGTAAATCTCCGAATTATGTACCGGCATATCTTATGATTGCCAGGACATATTACAAAATGGATCCGGAAATGACCGGAACCGCCAGGCTGAAATTCGAAAAGCTTGTTGAAACTGCAAAGACTGATTCACTTAAGAATGAAAGTGAGATGATGGAAGCTTTCGGGTATCTCAGTTATTACTATATGATGAAAGATAATTTCAGCAGGTCAAAGGACTATTATAACAGGATGATTAACCTGAATCCCAACAACAAAGAGAATAAAATTAAGGGATATACTGGAATAGGATCGGTTGAGTTGCGGTCGACTACAACTGAAAAGACAAATGAAGGCAGACTTCCCTATTTGACAAGAGCAACGGATGCGTATAATAAAATTCTGGCGATTGACCCTATGAATACACAAGCTAAAGGCCAGATAAATTATATCCACGAATTCGAAGCATCAATTAAGAAAGGTATTAATCCTAATGAAATAAAAGGTGTTGTAAAGAGTGCTTCGGGCCAACCATTGCCATATGCTTCGGTCAGAGTAAAAGACACTGCAGCTGAGAATATGACAAACACAAAGGGTGAATTCAGATTTGAGATCCCCCAGGATTCACAAGCTCTGATCATCAGCCTGAAAGGATACAAATCTCTGGAAGTCCCGATCACAAAATCAAGGATTTATAACGTTACACTGGAACAATAAAGTTACTAATGACAGAAGAGTTATAATTTATTAAATAATAATATAGGGTAAGATATTGTTTTGACGGTCTTTTTTTGGAGAATTGTTCTAAATTATATCAAAAGTTTAACATTATTGTTTGCTCTATTGGAAAAAATCAATTCATAATATATATTTGCAAATCGTAAAAAAATCTTAAACCTAAACAAATCGATAAAAATGAGTAAACAAGGAAGTTCGTTCAAAGATGTGTTGCAGAATATTTTTGCAACTAGTGCTATTTTAATATCGTTTATAGTAGCCGAGGTTTTATTCTCAACAGTTATGGGTAATCCTGTAAATTTTGAAGGTGGTAATCCTGCCGGAAAAGCGCTGGAAGGGAACTATCTCGGAATCGTCTATAAAGGTGGTCAGATTGTTCCTATTCTTATGACATTAGTTCTTGTTCTTCTGATTTTCATCATCGAGAGAACTATCACATTGTCAAGGGCAAAAGGTAAAGGCAGGCTCAATTCATTTGTAAGTGAGTTACAGGCTGATCTCGCTGCAGATAAAATTGAAGAGGCTATGGAAGCTTGCGACAGGCAAAGAGGATCTCTTGCCAATGTTATGAGAGCCGGTCTGACACGTTATCGTGACCTTCAGAAAGATAAAGAACTTGAAAAGGACCAGAAAATCCTCTCAATTCAGAAAGCTTTTGAAGAAGCTACAGCTCTTGAACTGCCCATGCTTTCAAAGAACATGGTTATATTCTCAACGATAGCTTCAATTGCCGTGTTGATCGGTCTTATTGGAACAGTTCTCGGGATGATCCGTGCATTTGCTGCCCTTGCTCAATCAGGAGCTCCTGATGCCCTTGCTCTTGCAACCGGTATCTCTGAAGCTCTTGTTAACACAGCATTTGGTATAACAGGATCCACCCTGGCAATCATTGCATTCAACTATTTTTCATCAACAATTGACTCATATACATTTAAAATTGACGAAGCAGGGTTCAGCCTGACACAGAATTTTGCTGCTTCACTGAAGACCAACTAATTTTAAATTTATCTTTTGGTTTAATAATATAAATAAAAACTACAATGCCAAAGATTAAATTACCGACAAAGTCGCCCCATATCGACATGACGCCGATGGTTGACCTGTTCTCGGTGGTGCTGACATTCCTTATGTTGACAACTACAATGAGACAGCCGGAACCGGCTCCTGTTGATACGCCCTATTCAAGTTCAGAAAAACCGACACCTGACTTTAACAGAATGACCATTCTTCTTTCAAAAGATGACAAGGTATTTCTGAATTTTGATAACTTTAGTGTCCTTGGACAGGACACAGCAGTTGCTTTCAGGCCGAAAATCCTTGCGGAAATGGGCAAGATATACAATATTGAATTTACGGAAGCCGAGAAGGCAGAATTTAAAAAATTCCCTTCTTCAATGGGCGTTCCGATTCTGAAGATGAAGGATTTTCTTGATACAAAAGATAATAAGGGGCGAGCTGCTTTACAGACCGGAGTTCCAATCGACTCGACCGATAATCAGCTTGCAAACTGGATCTTATCTACACGTACTGTAAATCAGAATATACAGGTATGTATTAAAGGAGATTCCAAAACAGGTTTTGAATTGGTTCAGAAGGTCCTTGATATTTTCACTGACAAGAATGTGTTCAAGTTTAGCCTGATCACAAGCCTTGAAGCAGCTAAAATAAACCTTGCAGAAATACAAAAGTGATATGGCAGAAATAATTCAAGAGGAAAAAGCAGGCGGGAAAAAGAAAGCTAAGAAACACGCCCCGCATATAGACATGACACCGATGGTTGACCTGATGTGTCTGCTGATCACATTTTTCATGTTGACCACAGCTTTCAGTAAAGCAAAGGTCATGGACATTAACATACCCGAGAAGCTCAAAGATAAAACTATTGAGCCTCCGAAGATTGCTGCAGCCCGTACGCTGAATATCATCCTTGGACCAGATAATAAAATTTACTGGTACCCGGGAAATATAAAAGAAGAGGATTATAATGATCTGCCTCCTCTTAATGAAACTAATTTCAGTGCAACCGGCATTCGTCCTTTGCTGCTTGAAAGAAACAGGTCTCTGTTTAAAAAGATCGACGATTTCAAGAACCAGGTGCTTACCGGGAAACTTGTTATGCCTCAGGATTCTGTTCAGAAAAATGTCAGTAAACTGAAGACAGATGACGATACCGGTCCAATTGTTCTTATAAAAGCTTATAAGAAAGCAAATTACGGAAATTTTGTTGATATTCTCGATGAGATGAATATCTGCGGAATCGCCCGTTATAATTTTGTTCCAATTGCCTGGTACGATGAGAGAATGGTGGAAAAAGCTGCAGGAATTGCACCAACAACAACTGCTATTCCTGTTCCTGCCAAGAAATAAACCGTAAACCTGAAATAAAATGGAAGAAAAAATAAATGCTCCTGACTTTGATGATATAGTATTCGAAGCAAGGAATAAGGAATACGGAGCTTACAGACTACGTAAAAAGTACAATCGTAACGTACTTATCGGGATGATGATAGGTATTATAATATTAGCAACTGCTATTATTACTCCGTACCTGAATGCAAAAGCTGCTGAAGGCAGGGCAAAACGTGCCGAGAGGCAGGTTGAAATCAAGCTGGAGAACCTTGATACACCTCACGAACTGGTTGCTCCTCCTCCTCCTCCTCCTCCTCCTCCTACCGATGTTGTTCAGCAGCAGAGATATGTGCCTCCTGTTGTTGTTGACTCGATCAAACCTGAAGATGTAAAGCAGCTCATGACAGCTGATCAGGCTCAGACGGAAGTTACAAACAAAGAGGTAGTTGAAGTTGTACAGCAGGTTAAAGAAGAAGTACAGGAAGCAGATCCCGAAGCTACACCGTTTGTCGTAGTCGAGGAGATGCCACAGTTCCCGGGTGGTGATGTAGCACTTCTGAAGTATATTGGAGAACACACTCAGTACCCCGAAGTTGCAAAAGAAAACAATATCCAGGGTAAAGTTATTGTAAGGTTCTGTGTTACTTCCAAAGGTGGTGTCAGTCAGGTAAGTATACTGAAGGGTGTTGATCCCGAGCTTGATAAAGAAGCAATCAGGGTTGTTAACACACTTCCTACATTCAGACCTGGCAAACAGGGTGGAAAACCGGTACCTGTATGGTATATGGTTCCAATTACCTTTACACTCAAGTAAAATCCTGGTTTACTTATTATATAAAAAGGCCGGATCGTAAGATTCGGCCTTTTTATATTTGAAGTAAGAACAACGAACAAACGAATTCAGAAATCAGAAGTGATTAAAATTCAACATTCGCTGTTCGTTTGTTCGTAATTTTTACTTCTTCAGCGCCTTTAAAAGTAACTTAACAAAATCCTCAATATCCTTCTCCTCCGAATCCCAGCTACACATCAGACGCCATTCCGACCGTTTCTCGTCCCAGGGATAGAAAAAGTAATGGTTCCTCATCTTTTCAGCAACTCCGGAAGGCATTATAACAAAAATACCATTTGACTGAACTTCCTGGGTAATCTTAACTTCCGGTATCTGTTTAAGTTTCTCTGCGAGCATACCGGCCATTTCATTTGAATGTGAAGCACATCTTTCCCACAGATCATTGCGAAAATAGGCAATGTACTGAGCCGAGATAAACCTCATTTTTGAGGCAAGCTGCATACCCTGCTTCCTGATATACTTAAAATCAACAGAAAGACCCGGTCTGAGGAAACAGATCGATTCCCCGAACATCATACCGTTCTTGGTACCCCCGAAAGAGAGTACATCAACACCGGCATCAGTCGTGAATGCTTTGAAAGGCAGATCAAGCGATACGGCAGCATTTGCTATCCTGGCACCATCCATATGAAGCAGCATACCTCTCGCATGGGCATAACCGGCTAGTTCTGAAATCTCAGAAGCTGTGTAAACGGTCCCCATTTCTGAAGCCTGTGTAATAGATACTACCCTTGGCTGGGAATGATGTTCGAAATCCAGACCGTGCATATGTTTTTCTATGAGATCAGGAGTTATTTTCCCATCCGGAGTATCGACAACGAGAACTTTGCATCCTATAAATTTTTCAGGTGCTCCGCATTCATCACCTTCCAGGTGTGCCGTGGATGCAGTAATTACTGAATTCCACGATCTTGTTATTGAGGAAAGTCCAAGCACATTGGCTGCTGTTCCTGTAAATACAAAAAATGTCTCTGTGGTACTTCCAAACTGTTCTTTAAATATATCTAAAGCCTGTTCAGTATATACATCTGTACCATAACCAGTTACATGACCAGTGTTTGACAATAGTATTTCTTTTAGAATATCCGGATGAATACCGGCATTATTATCGCTGGCAAAACCACGTTTTACATGAATGTTTTTCATTCTCTATCCCCAATACCTTCTCTTCAGGCTTTTTTCTTCTTCCTGAAAGCAAAAAACAGAAATATCAATCCAAATACAAGCATCAGCAAACCCATTATAATATTTACATTGATGCCCAGTGATTTATGATACATTTCGGTATTTGACATTGTGAAAAAACCGAATCCTGTAATTAATACTCCTACGATCGAAAACATCAGACCTATAGGTATTCTTATATCTACCATTTTAATTTCCTCCTACCAAAACATTATTGTTAATATTAAAAAGATCACACCGACAAGGATTGCAAGTCCTATCGGGCGCTGATACCACTTCAGATCTTTATCATCAAGCGTACGTGGAGTCAGAGCATAAACCAGTCCTGTCAATTCCACATCAGATTTTTTCTGTTTTGTCACAAGGGTAAGCCCGACTGTAACAGTTGTACTTACAACAAAGGCTATTATAGCAGTCCAGAAATTCTGAGCCATCTCAACCGGATATGTGTGGAGTGTGGCAATCCAGCCGCCTTTGACAAGAGATGTTGCCCCGGCAGGTATTGTCAGGCCATGATGCACCAGCGCCAGCAGGAAGCCCATAAGCAATCCCCAGAAGGCAGCATGACCTGTTGTCCGCTTCCAGAACATTCCAAGAAAGATAACTGCAAACAGAGGTGCGTTGATCAATGAGAAAATTGTCTGGAGAAAATCCATGATGTTGCCGAATTTACCAGCTACATAAGCTGAAGCAATGCTTAAGAGAATCCCGACAATGGTAGTGATACGACCAACTTTCAGATAATGTTTTCCGTCAGCTTCTTCATCGCCGGTGCGTGGTCTCATGTAACTTTGATAAATATCATAGGTCCAGACCGTATTAAATGCTGATACATTACCAGCCATTCCCGACATGAAAGAGGCCAGTAATGCAGTGATTCCAAGTCCCAGAACACCTGCGGGAAGGTACTGTTTTAAAAGCATGATGATGGTTAAATTATAATTCAGTCCTCCGCTCGCATCTGGTGGGATAATGAAACCTTTACCGGGATCATGTGAAAGAGCCAGTGCTATTATTCCCGGAACAATTATCAAAAATGGAATGAACATTTTAGGTAATGCCCCGATAAGAGGGACTTTCCTTGCTGCTGCTTTTGATTCTGCGGCAAATGCTCTCTGAACGATCAGAAAGTTTGTACACCAGTAACCAAAGGATAATACAAATCCAAGACCAAACAATATTCCATACCATTCTACCCCCAGCGGATTGGATGCAGCTGAGCCGGTATGGCTCCATGTTGAGGTAAATGTTTCAGGTGCGAATCCCCTGGATGTTGCTATAGGAGCCAACTGTGCTTTAAGTCCGACCCACCCTCCAACGTCTTTCAAAGCTAAGAACACGAGAGGTAACAGTCCTATCACAATAATGAAAAACTGAAGAACTTCATTGTAGATTGCAGATGATAGTCCTCCAAGATATGTATAACCGAGAACTATCAAAGCAGATATCCACAGGCTAAGATCGAAATTCCATCCCAATACTTTTTCCATCAGAAGAGCCAGAGCATACATTGATATACCTGATGCAAGAACCGTCATAACAGCAAAAAGAATTGCATTCAAGGCACGGGTCTTCTCATCATATCTCAGTTTGAGGAACTCGGGTACCGACCTTGCTTTTGACCCATAGTAGAATGGCATCATGAACAGGGCGAGAAAGATCATCGCGGGAATAGCGCCGATCCAGTAAAAGTGGGTTGTAAGCATACCATACTTCATGCCCGATGCTGTCATCCCCATTACCTCCAGGGCTCCAAGGTTGGTTGATATAAACGCTAATCCGGCCACCCATGCAGGCATAGACCTTCCGGCCTCAAGAAATGCATTGGCATTTTTCATGAATTTTCTCAGGAACCAGCCGATGCCAAGTACAAATAAAAAGTAGATTATCATGATCAGATAATCTATCCAACTCAAATCAACTCTCATAGTTTAAGGTTTTTAGATTTTTATTCAAGAGTAATGTCCACTTATATTCTAATAATCACAGGTTATTAAAGTACCAAAGTAAAAATACATTTTAAGATCGGTTTTCAAATAAAAATCGGAAATAATTTTGCAGTAATTTGCCTGTGCTCCCCTAAAACGGGGTTAATACGCTAAATGTGTGAGTTTTGCCTCCCCTTTTAGGGGAGGTGCCCGAAGGGCGGAGGGGTTCTGCTCCCAAAATAGAACTAACTTAACGAGTTCTTCCTCTTCATTATACCCCCTTTGTATTTCCCCCGGAGGGGGAAAAAATCTCAATGTTTTTGTAGAATTCGTCTAAATATCAGAGTATTAAAACCCCTTTAGAGGGAAGGGGGCAGAAAACAACGGATTCAGACGTAAAACATTATATTTGCTGAAAGATTCCGGTGAAAACACGATACTTCATATATATTTCATACAAAGGCACTTCCTATCACGGATGGCAATTACAACCCAATTCAGTTTCTGTTCAGGAGATCGTGGATGAAGCATTGACTGTAATTCTCAATGAGAATATTTCGACTACAGGCGCCGGAAGAACCGATGCCGGGGTTCATGCAATGATCTTCTGTGCTCATTTTGACAGTATCGCACCTGACCTTACAACAATAGCGAACCTTATATTCAGGCTTAACCGATATCTGCCTTCTGATATTTCAGTCAACTCAATAAGAAAAGTTGTACCTGATGCGAATGCAAGATATAGTGCCATTTCAAGAACTTATAAATATAATATTTCCAGGATTAAAGACCCGTTTTTTGATAATTCAAGCTGGCTCCTTCATGGTAAAATTAATATTGCATTAATGAATAAAGCATGCGGTATATTATTGCGTCATTCTGATTTTACAAGCTTCAGCAGACTTCATTCAGGTGCAAAATCAAATATCTGTAAGATTTATAATGCAAGGTGGGATGAATCTGATAATCGTTTGGTACTGACAATAAAAGCTGATCGGTTTCTCAGAAATATGGTCAGGGCAATAGCAGGAACAATGGTTGAACTTGGATTTGAAAAGATGGATCTTAAGAAATTTGAAGAGATCATTCTTGCAAAGGATCGATGCAAAGCAGGAAAATCAGCACCCGCCAAGGGTTTGTTTCTGACTGATATTGAGTATCCTGAAGAGATATTTATATAATTTTACCTCTATTTTATAGACCCCCTCTGCTCCGCCAACTGGCGGACGGCATCTCCCCCAGAGGGGGAGAAAATGCTGTTATTTTAAGATGAATTTCACAAAAACATTGAGATTTTTTCCCCTCTGGGGGAAATTAAAAAGGGGGTTCAATGAAGAGAGAATTAATACTCGTCCGGCAACTCTTTCAGCTGCGCCAATGTGAATACCGGTCCATCTTTACAAACATAAACTTTGCCCACGTTGCAGCGGCCACATTTTCCAAAACCGCATTTCATACGATTCTCAAGGGTTGTATAGATGCTATTATCAGAAAAACCAAGTTTTGCCAGCACAGGAAAAGTATATTTAATCATTACAGGAGGACCACATACTATTGCAATTGTATCTTTTGACGATGGAGCAATTTTCTCGACTATTGTGGGAACAAAACCGATCTCACCCCGCCAGTCAGGTGATTCGCCACCCGGATCGACAGTCGTAACAAGTTTAACATCTTTTCTGAGTTCCCAGTCTTTAAGCTCATCTTTATATACCAGGTCTTTTACAGTTCTTGCTCCGTAGATGATTGTAACATCTTTGAAATTCTCTCTCATGTCAAGAGCATTCCAGATGACACAGCGCATCGGAGGCAATGCAATTCCCCCGGCAATAAAAAGCAGGTTTTTCCCCTTCCATTCATCAATTGGAAAAACATTGCCGTATGGCCCTCTGAAACCAATTATGCTCCCCTCTTCGCAATCCGAGAGGGCATTGGTAACCTTGCCTGTCTGCCTGAAAGTACATTCAATATAGCCTTTGCGTGTAGGAGAAGAAGCAATACAAAATGTTGATTCGCCTACACCATAAACCGAATATTCTCCAAACTGTCCGGCTTTATAAGAAAACTTATCCTGATCAGCTTCATTTACAAATTTCAGCATGAATGTTTTTACTCCTGGTGCCTCATAAGTGATTCTCTCGATCCTCATAAGGTATGGCATATACAAATTATCCGTCATACAGTTACCTCCTGAATAGAAATTAAATGTTCGAGAATATTCATATCAACCGGACAAGCCCTGGAACATCGGCCGCAACCGGTACAGCCATAAACAGACAATCTTTCAGGCATATATGAAAATTTATGCATTATGCGTTGTCTCCATCTTGCCGACTGAACATCGCGCGGGTTATGACCCGATGTATGGAGAGTAAAATGTGAAAAGCCGCAGGAATCCCAACATCTGACCCTCGAGCCTTTCCTGCCATGTGCTTCATCCTGAATGTCAAAACAGGCACAGGTGGGACATACATAAGCACAGGCTCCACACCCGAGACATCTCATCGATTGTTCAACCCACTCTTTGCTTTCAAAATATTTACTGAGCCTTTCCTTTATCTCTTCATGATTAAATCTTACCTGAACTTCTGCAAGAAATTTCTCTTTCCCGGAAGTTTCTGATTTTTCAAAGAGATCAGTGGCCATTGAAACGACTGATAACCCCTTTTCAGTTAAAACTTCAGCAAGATAATCACCATCATCTCCCATCCTGGTGAACAAAATGTCACTTCCGGCAGTATTTCCAGGATTACCGCCTACGGAGGTACAGAAGCAGTATTCATCTGATTTATTGCAACTGAATCCGAAAACAGTAACCCGCGATAAACGATTATTAAAAATCTCATCTTTATAATCCCAGTTAAAAATTGAACTCAGCTCTCCGATTCCTGCTGCATCGCAAGGCCTTACTCCCCACAAAATAACTTCAGGGATATCATTAATATCTATCCCTTTCACTGTCATGCCCTCTTTGTTCTTCGAATACTCGAGTAACTTTTCGGCACGCGGAAAGGCAATATCTTTTGATGACTCAGAAGTCTGAATATAGCCGGTTGAAATACCTGAAAAACTTTCTGTATCCCTGAAAGTGGTTTTACCGTTTTTGGTGAACGGGGCATATATTGTTTTACTGTTCCGCTTTAAGATATCGAAAAGCTTTTCCAGTGAGTCTTTCCTGACTAATCGCTTATCAATATTCATATCTTATTGTATAAAATTTTCTTTATCATCAGGTTTATAGGTTGACATAAGGTGGTCGCCTTTAAGAGAAGGCTGATAACCACCAAAGTGTTCTTTTGCATCTAAAAGCATCTTCTTGGTCAGCAGGTTAATCGGAATTGAAAGCGGGCATGCATTATAGCAAGCATCACAATCAATACAACGTCCGGTGAGATGGATCGCCCTCATCAAATGCCATTCAAGATTACCAAGTTCATGAGAGGGAACAGGTATCCACTGAGGCTGGTTAAAATCAACCGTGCACCGGTGACAATAACACATTGGGCAAGCCGCACGGCATGCGTAACATTTGAAACACGGAGCCAGCTCATCTATCCAGAATTTCCAGCGTTCCTCCCTGGTCATCTTTTCAAGTTTACCGAGCATCTCTCTGTTCCGTTCATCAATTTCTATCTGATACTGATGCACGAATGTTTCCACTTCAACCAGACTGGCAAATTCAACAAGTTTGCTATCAGGTGTTATTCCAAGTACAAGAAGATTTTTGTCATTTACCTGGAATTCGGAAGCCAGCTGGATTATGCTTCTCATTACAGGCAGAGTGGCTGCAATAGCCATTTTGCCCTTTTCTCTGACCTCTTTTTTTGTGACATAGGCTGCAAGATTCTGAACACATCGGCTGTCAAAAATCAGTTTATCAGCATCTTCAGCTTTCTCAACAAAAACTGCCCGTGTTTTATTTCCTGTGCCCTGCTCATAACCTATCACAACCTTTACAGCAGAGGTCCCGATCAGCTCTTTTGCGCGTTTAATCAGATCAACCATGGGTCACCTCCTTTTCGGGATATTTAGCAACTTTCTTATATTCAGTGTAGGGTCCCAATTCACGGATTGAAGAAACAGTAGCATTTACAATGTCGGCCCATTTTGCGCCTTCCGCTGCCGACACCCATGAAAATTTAATACGTTCCGTATCAATGCCGGTAAAATCACATAATGACCTGAACATTATCCACCTTCTCCTGGCATGAAAGTTACCTGAAGTGTAATGACAATCGTTGGGATGACAGCCGGATACGATTATACCGTCGGCACCTTCATCAAATGCTTTCAGCAACAACATATAATCTATTCGCCCAGTACATGGGAATCGGACAATACGGACATTTGAAGCATATTTGATTCGGCTGGTGCCGGTCAGGTCTGCTCCGGCGTAGGTGCACCAGTTACAGACGAAAGCAACAATTTTTGGTTCAAATTCAGCCATTAACACTAAATATTAATATTCATTTAATAAAGCCATAACTTCAGAGTACATCTGCTCATGTGTATAACCCTGTATATCAATTGATTTTGTCCGGCAGAATGCGACACATGTACCACATCCCTGACAAAGCCCCGGATTGACTTTTGCAATCGATTTAACAACCTCGCCATTACGGTTTTTAATCTCTTCCTTCTCAATAGCCTGGTAAGGGCAGGCAGAAACACACAGGAAACATCCCACGCATGATGAATAAACAGGAGGAGCCTGGCGGTTTACTACAGCAATGATTGGTTCGCGGGTAAGTTCATCCTGTGAGAAAAGTCCGGCAACTTTGACCGCAGCACCGGATGCCATAGCAACTGATTCCGGAATGTCGCGTGGTGCCTGACATGCCCCTGCCAGAAAGATACCCGCTGTATTCGTTTCAACAGGTTTCAATTTCGGATGGGCCTCAGCAAAGAACTTATAAGGATCGTAAGATATGTGTAATTTCTGTGCAAGTTCTTCTGCTCCTTCATTGGCAACTCCTGCAGTGGCGAGAACAACCATGTCAGCTTCTATTTCCACAGGCATTGCATTCAAAAGAGTATCAACCCCATTTACTATCAGTTTACCATTCTTTTCATAAATTCTTGAAACCCTTCCACGAACATAGTTTACACCATCGTCTTCAATGGCTCTTCTGACAAATTCTTCATACTGCTTCCCTCCTGCCCTTATATCCATATAGAAGACGTATGATTTTCCTCCATGTACTTTATGCTGGTACAACATAGCATGTTTTGCTATATACATACAGCATATCTTGGAGCAATAGGGAATACCTTTTGCAGGGTCGCGCGATCCGGCACATGCCAGGAATACAATTTTCTCAGGAACCTTTCCATCTGATGGTCTGCGGATCTCACCCAATGTAGGACCGGAAGCTGATGCAAGTCTTTCAAACTGCAGTCCCGTTATCACGTCCGCATATTTGCCATATCCATATTCAGGAAAGAAATCGGGTTGTTTTACAGTGAACCCTGTTGCAATAACAATTGCACCGACTTCCAATTCAACAATCTCATCTTCCTGATCGAAGCGTATTGCTCCGGTAGGGCATACTATTTCGCAAACTTTGCACTTACCCTTTATATAGTAAGTACAATTCTTCCTGTCGATTACGGGTTTATTCGGAACAGTCTGAGGAAATGGAACATATATTGCAGTTCGTTTACCCAGTCCTTCATTGAATTCACTTGGAATTTTCTTTACCGGACATTTGGTTGTACAAAGGCCACAGCCGGTACAAAGTTTCTCATCGAGGCTTTTTGATTTCTTCCTTATTTTAGCTTTGAAATTGCCAATAAATCCCTCAAGACTTTCAAGTTCAGCATATGTATACAAGGTAATATTCGGATGCTGAGCCACCTCTACCATCCTGGGAGTAAGGATACATTGGGAACAGTCGAGCGTAGGGAAAGTTTCCGACAGCTGCGACATATGACCTCCGATTGAAGGATCTTTCTCAATAAGTATCACTTTATGACCGGTATTTGCTATATCGAGGCTGGCCTGAATTCCTGCAATACCTCCGCCAATCACAAGAGCAGTTTTAGTGACCGGTACTTTTATCTCATTCAGCGAATGATTATACTTGACCTTTTCAACGAGTATCCTCACAAGATCAATTGCTTTCTCTGTTGTAGCTTCTCCTTTTTCATGCACCCAGGAACAATGTTCCCGCAGGTTAGCCATTTCGCACATAAACGGATTCAATCCGGCTTCAGCGCATGCTTTTCTGAATGTAGGCTCATGCATTCTCGGAGAACAGGATGCAACTACGACTCCTGTAAGCCCCTTATCTTTGATTGCACTTTTAATCAGATTCTGTCCCGGATCGGAACACATATATTTATAATCCACGCTGAAGGTAACACCATCATAATTGCCGGCAGTTTCCGCAACCTTTGCACAATCAACTGTAGCACTGATGTTTTCACCGCAATGACAGACAAATACTCCAATTTTTGACATATAATTGCTTGATATACTTATTAATAATCAAACTGTAACTTTTACAAAATGTCTTTGCAGACCGAGGGCTTTCCTGTCGAGACCAACGGCCAGGCCAATTGCCTGCGTTATATAAAGGACAGGAATATCAACTTTTTCACCCAGATAAGAGTTTATCGAATCACGACGCATATCGAGGTTTGAGTGGCACATGGGGCAGGCGACAATTATTGCTTCTGCACCCCTGTCTTTTGCATCACCTACTATCCTGCCGGAGAGTCTTCCTACTGAACTGGTTCTTGAAACTGACAGACCTGCTCCACAACATTCAGTTTTAAATGCCCAGTCTATCGGGGTTGCACCAGCTTTGAGCATCAGAACATCCAGCGATTGAGGATCTTCCTCCCGGTCAAAATTCAGTATCTCGTGGGGCCTCACAAGCAGGCATCCATAATAACATGCTACCTTATGATCAAATGGTTTTACAACCCGTCCCTCGAGGTTTGGAATAATATATTTATCGAGGAACTGGACGATATTTAAAACATTTACTGATCCGGTGTATTCAAGATCATTTGCCACTGTTACAACAGCCTTAAGTGCCGGATCTTTCGCCAACTCGTGTTTAGTTACTGTTAACCTGCTGTAGCAGGCTGCACACGGAACAACGATTTCTGTTAATCCCTGTTTTTCAGCAAGAGAAAGAATTCTTGCAGGAAGGGCGAGAGAAAGCTCTTTATTCATGTTATGGGCGGCTGTTGCTCCGCAGCAATTCCAATCAGTAATTTCCTCAAGATTGATATCGAATGCCTTTGCCAGGGCAAGGACCGACTCGGCATATTCACGCGAGGATCCTTTAAGGGAACAACCTGGATAAAATCCGAGAGTCATATATTTAGTTTTTATTCTTTTTATTAGATTTTCTGAAAATTGCAGCGACGCCTGAACGGTCTTTTATTAACTCAGGAATTATATTTAATTTACCACGTTTCATCATTTTTGGAGCAAGGGCAAGGTCGTCAAGAATTCTCAGTGTCCTTGCTTTATAGTCAACAAACAGTCCGATTTCATAAAGTCTTCCGGTATATTTGATCGAATCAAGGAATGATCTGTGAAAAGCAATTATCTCTTTTGCTTTTGAATTTGCTTTTTTCTCATTTACCGATTTTTCCCTAAGGAAATCCATCATTTTTGGAATATCAATACTCATAGGGCAGCGTGCAAAACACATTTCGCATGTAAGGCATACCCATATCGAGAATGAACGCAACACTTTATCTTCAAGTACGGGGTCGCCTGTCTGCAACATCCTCATAATTACACTTGGGGGATAATCCATCTCTTCAGAAAGAGGACAACCGGCTGAACATTTTCCACACTGGTAACAATGGCTTGCCTTGACTTCTGTGTGCTCGAACACTTCTCCCCCCAGTCCGGAAATTTTAGAATGATGTGTATCTGAACTCATAATATTTTATTAAACCTGAAATATGAAATGGCCAAAAAACCAGCCGACAAAATTAACTAATTAAAAAGCTATTTTAACATGAAAAAAGTCATATTGAAAATTTCACCATAATCCAGAAAAATTTCATAATCCCTTTTAAAGGGGTAACATGCATCTAATCTGTGAAATGAATAACAGTTCATTTTAGTCTCATGTGATAAATATCACTTATATCATCTGTTAAAAATTTCACAAAACAAAAAAAAAATCTACTTTTGTGCGACTTTACCTTCTCCTAAAAACAGGTTCTATGAATAATGAATGGTTAGTTTTGTTTTTCCTTGTCGGGGCCACTTTTGTAGGATTGGTTCTTGTCTTCTCAGGAATTGTAGCTCCAAAATCCACAAATCCACAAAAATTTGATCCTTATGAATGTGGAATCCCTACAGAGGGTGTTACATGGTTGCAGTTTAATGTGGGGTATTATCTTTTTGCCATTCTCTTCCTGGTATTTGATGTTGAGACGGTACTTGTATTTCCATGGGCCGTTGTAATGAAGGAAACAGGAATGGCTGCCTTTATCGAAATTGTCATATTCTTTTTCATACTGGGCTTAGGTTTATTATATGCCTGGAAAAAACATGCTCTTATATGGGAATAAAAGGAATGAAGAGGGAAGAATTCGGGGATAATGAAAGCCTTGATCTTCTTAATGCATCCGGAACCAATATTTTGTTAACAACAATTGATGATGTTATTAACTGGGGAAGAAAGAACTCTCTTTGGCCTCTTACATTTGCAACCAGATGCTGCGGTATTGAAATGATGGCTGCCGGAGCTCCCAGGCACGACTTTGCCCGTTTCGGGATGGAAGTTTACAGGGCCAGTCCGCGTCAGGCTGATGTGATTGTTGTTGCCGGAACTATAGTTCATAAGATGGCACCGGTTTTAAAACGCCTTTATGATGAGATGGCCGAACCTAAGTATGTTGTTGCTATGGGTGCATGTGCAATTTCAGGAGGTCCGTTTTTCCTGAATTCATACAGTGTTGTAAAAGGAGTCGAGCATGTAATCCCAGTCGATGTCTATGTTCCGGGCTGTCCTCCACGCCCTGAAGCATTATTATACGGAATGCTTCAGCTTCAGCGAATGATCGAAACTCAGACGATCAAATCGAGGAGGGAGAGAAATAAATCTCATGATTATAAATAAAAACCAGTCAATTTCAGAAATCTGATCAAAAATGGATAAAACACAATTAGGAGATTTTATACGATCGATTGCCCAGAATCCGGAGATAAAGGAAGGTAAACAATACCTCGAAGTGACAGTACATCCTTCAGGGTTATATCAGTTAGCCAGACAATTGAAGGAGAAAGAAGAAGCACAATTTGATTTTCTTTTTTGTCTTTCAGGTATCGACTACGGGGCTGACCTTGGGGTTATTTATCATTTACGGTCGACAGTATACGATCATACCGTTGTTTTAAAGACTCGTACATCTGACAGGCAGAATCCCCTTTTGGATTCAGTAACGGATATCTGGCAGACTGCTGAATTCCATGAGAGGGAAGTGTACGATCTGCTTGGGATAAAATTTAAGAACCATCCTGACCTTAGAAGATTATTCCTTGATAATTCATGGGGATTCCCATTAAGGAAAGACTATGTTGATGATGTAAATATCGTTACCAAGTAATATGGAAGAAAAAGAAATAATAACTACTCCTGACGAACTCCAGGAATACTTTATAAATATGGGGCCGCAACATCCCTCAACTCATGGTGTGCTAAGACTTTTAGTATCGTTGAGAGGTGAAATGGTAAAGAGTATTCAACCTCACGTCGGATATATTCACAGTGGAATTGAAAAGATGTGCGAGAGCCTTACTTATCCTCAGATCATTCACCTTACCGACAGGATGGATTATATATCAGCACATATCAATAATGAAGCAGTTTGCCTTAATGTGGAGAAAGCTCTTGAAATTGATATCCCTGAAAGGATAAAGGTGATCCGCACTATCATGTCGGAGTTGACACGTATTCAGTCACATCAGCTTTGGTGGGCCTGTTTCGGAATGGACCTGGGCGGACTGACATGCTTCTTTTATGGCTTGCGTGACAGGGAGAAAATTCTGGACATTTTTGAGGAGACCTGCGGCGGAAGAATGATAGTCAGTTATAATTGCCCGGGGGGATTGATGTACGATATTCATCCCAATTTTCAGAAACGGGTCAAGGATTTCATAAAGTATTTCAGAAAAATCCTTCCAGAGTATGATCAGCTTCTGACAGGAAATGTGATCTTTCATGAACGCACCAAAGGTATTGGGAAATTAACCAGGGAAGATGCTATATCCTTTGGTGTAACAGGTCCTACCGGACGGGCATCCGGATTCTCATGCGACGTGAGAAAACATGAACCTTACAGTGCATACGACAGGGTACAGTTCAAAGAAATACTCTTTACCGAAGGTGATACTTTCAGCAGGTATGTTGCCCGTATTGAAGAGATGTGGGAATCGATGAACATCATTGAACAACTGATAGATAATATACCTGAGGGACCTTTTGCAGTAAAAATGAAACCAATTATTAAACTGCCGGAAGGTGAATTCTATCAGAGGGTAGAAACAGCTCGTGGAGAATTGGGAGTATATATTATTAGCGACGGTAATAAAAATCCTTACCGCGTAAAATTCAGATCTCCCAATTTCAGCAATCTATCTGTGCTAAACCATATTGCCAGTGGTTTTAAAATAGCCGACCTGGTAGCAATCGGCGGCTCGCTTGATCTGATTATACCTGATATTGACAGGTAAGTCAAGACAAAAGACAATCCACCTTCGCTAAAGCTATGGTGGACGAAGAAAGTAAAAAGACAAAAGTAAAAAGTAAAAATATATGCTACCTGATATTGTTGCACTAAATACTTCTCCTTCGCTATCAGTCCCATGGTGGAAAGTTGTCTACGATTTTTCATCGTTAACAGAATCGATCGACAAGGGACTTCATAATGCCATGTCACCTTTCTGGTCTACGGTGACCGAATTGCTGATAATAGGTGTTTTGATCCTTCTGTTTTATGCACTTGTCGGACTGTTTCTGGTATATGCAGAAAGGAAAGTTTGTGCTTTTATGCAGAACCGTCTCGGACCAAACAGAGTGGGCCCATTTGGTATTTTTCAGACGATAGCAGACCTTTTCAAACTGCTTTTTAAAGAATTGGTCCCAATTAAAAATGCTGATGGATTTCTGTTCAACCTCGCTCCATTTATTGTTATAATAGCATCATTTATGGCAATAGCCGCAATTCCCTTTGCAAAAGGATTGCATGCAATTGATCTCAATATAGGAGTATTATATGTAATTGCTGTTTCGGCAATGGGAGTTATAGGAGTGTTGCTAGCCGGTTGGTCTAGCAATAACAAATATTCCCTGATAGGTGCTATGCGAAGCGGAGCTCAGATAGTAAGCTATGAATTATCAGTTGGTCTTTCGATTATTACCATTGTTATTCTTGCCGGATCGATGCAGCTATCTGAAATTGTTGAGGCTCAACGTGCTGGATGGTTCATCTTCAAAGGTCACATACCGGCATTTATAGCTTTCATCATATTTCTGATTTCCAGCACCGCAGAAACAAATCGCGGACCCTTCGACCTTGCTGAAGCTGAATCTGAACTGACAGCCGGTTACCATACCGAATATTCCGGTATAAAATTCGCTTTCTTTTTCCTGGCAGAATATATCAACATGTTTATTGTTGCATCGATTGCCGCAACTGTGTTCCTCGGCGGATGGATGCCATTTCACGTTGGTCACTGGGATGGTTTCAACCATGTAATGGATTTTATTCCGCCATTTGTATGGTACATAGGAAAGACATTCTTTGTAATCTTCATGATGATGTGGTTTAAATGGACATTCCCAAGATTGAGAATTGATCAGCTGCTGACACTGGAATGGAAGTACCTGTTACCGATTAATCTGGTTAATGTATTGATTATGGCCTTTATAGTATTGATGGGCTGGCATTTTTAATAGTAAGTAACTAAAAATATCTATCTCTGAATGAGAAGTATAATAAATTATCTGAAGGAAATAATATTTGGTGTGTGGTCGCTGCTGAAAGGGATGAAAGTCACGGGATCATACTTTTTCAGACCTGGCACGATTGTTACTCAAAAATACCCAAGTAACCGCAAAGATCTTGTCATGTTCGATCGTTTCAAAGGTGAGGTGGTGATGCCTCATAATGAGAAAAATGAACATAAGTGCACCGGTTGCGGAATTTGTGAAATAAACTGTCCGAACGGTACAATAGAAATTATTTCTAAAACTATTGTTACTGAGGACGGAAAGAAGAAAAGAGCAATTGACAAACACATCTACAGATTAGGCATGTGCACCTTCTGTGCTCTATGTGTTAAGACATGCCCCTCAAATGCACTCGCCTTTTCTCAGAAATTTGAACATGCTGTCTTTAACAGGGCGCATCTTATCAAAACTTTAAATAAACCGGGTTCACAATTAATGAAAGGAGTCGAATAATGGGCGCTAATCAGATTATGTTTATCCTTTTTTCTACGATGATTGTTGTCTTTTCAATTCTGACAGTAACCAGCCGCAAAATACTTAGAGCTGCAGTATTTCTTCTTTTTGTCCTGGTATCAACTTCAGGGCTTTATTTCATGCTTAATTATCAGTTTCTTGCTGCAGTCCAGCTGACACTTTATGCCGGAGGGATTGTCGTTCTGATTATCTTCTCAATTCTGTTGACAAGTCATCTAAGCCAGAAGTTTGAATCTTCCGGCTGGAAAAAGAATATTTTTTCAGCACTTGCAGCATTGATCGGAGCTGTTTTATCTATTACAACAATCCTCGATTACAAATTCTCCGCAACTACTGAAGCTGCTAAGGAGGTGAACATGAAATTTATAGGAAAAAGCCTCTTATCCGTTGACTATGATGGATATGTACTTCCATTTGAGGTGATTTCAGTATTACTTCTGGCAGCTATGGTTGCAGCAATTGTAATTGCAAAAAAGGGTAATCCTAAAAAAGTTGAGTTATCGAAATAAAATCTTGAATAAAATGAATACTGGAATACCATTGCAATACTTTCTAATTCTGGCTACAGTAATGTTCTTCGCCGGAATTTACGGTTTCCTTACACGCAGGAATCTGATTACAATACTTATGTCGGTGGAATTGATTTTAAACTCAGTAAATATAAATTTTCTGGCTTTCAACCGGTATCTCTACCCGCATAAACTCGAGGGTATGTTTTTCAGCCTGTTTATAATTGCTGTTGCAGCGTCAGAAGCTGCGGTTGCAATTGCTATAATAATTAATATTTACAGACGATTTACAACTATCAATGTAGAAGATGTTAATGAAATGAAATATTAATATGATAAATTTCAATTATACAATCTGGATCCTTCTGATACCCTTTCTAATGTTTATATTCCTGGGTCTGGCAGGTCACAAGTATTTTCCAAAGCTCTCAGGAATATTGGGAACATCAGGACTGGCAATAATTACTATACTATCATATGTCACAGCTTACAAATACTTTTTTGTAAGTGAAAAGATTGAGGGAGCATATCAGAAAATCATAGCTTTCAATTTTACGTGGCTTCAATTCACTGATAAGCTGCATATAGATATTGGAGCCCTGTTGGATCCTATTTCTGTTATGATGCTGGTTGTTATTTCCACAGTTTCATTAATGGTTCATATCTACAGCCTTGGATATATGAAGGACGAAAAAGGATTTGAACGATTCTTTTCATTTCTCTCTCTTTTCAGTTTCTCAATGCTGGGATTAGTTCTTGCAACGAATATTTTCCAGATGTATATCTTTTGGGAACTTGTTGGCGTCTCCTCTTTTCTTCTTATCGGTTTCTATTACCAGAAACCGTCAGCTGTCAGAGCTTCAAAGAAAGCATTTATTGTTACCCGTTTTGCAGATGCTGGATTCCTGATTGGTATCCTGATATTGTCATTCAATACTAAAACATTTGATTTTATTTCTCTTACTAACCCTGCAGGATCTGCCATCACACAAGGAGCGGGAATTGGATTCCTCGGACTTTCTATTATGACATGGTCGATGATTTTTGTCTTTATGGGAGGTGTTGGTAAATCAGCGATGTTCCCGTTTCATATATGGCTCCCCGATGCAATGGAAGGTCCTACTCCTGTATCGGCACTTATTCATGCAGCAACAATGGTTGTTGCGGGCGTATACCTGGTTGCAAGAATGTTTCCTATTTATGCAATAGCCGCACCTGTGGCTCTGAATGTTGTTGCATATATCGGGGCATTTTCTTCTCTCTTTGCAGCGGTTATCGCCTGTACCCAGACTGACATAAAACGTGTTCTTGCTTATTCTACCATGTCGCAGATCGGATATATGATGCTTGCACTGGGGGTATCAGGTTATGGCGGCCATGAGGGTTTAGGCTATATGGCATCAATGTTCCACCTGTTTACTCATGCAATGTTCAAGGCTCTGCTCTTTCTTGGAGCAGGTGCAATTATACATGCTGTTCACAGTAATTATATGACTGATATGGGCGGGCTTCGTAAGTATCTGCCTGTCACTAATATTACCTTTTTAATAGCATGTCTTACTATAGCGGGTATACCTCCTTTGTCGGGGTTCTTCAGTAAAGATGAAATACTTGCTGCCGCATTTCATAGTAATAAAATATTATTCGCTGTAGAATATGCTGTGGCAGGTCTGACTGCGTTTTACATGTTCAGACTCTATTTCAGTGTTTTCTGGGGAAGAGATACTCACTATCACCATACTCCTCAGGAAGCACCCGCTACTATGACAATTCCTTTAATTGTACTTGCCATTGGGTCAGTAGTTACCGGGTTTATTCCTTTTAATAAGCTTGTTACATCTGATGGCAAAATATTAGAAAGTGAACTTGAACTGGCGGTAGCAATACCTTCAGTGCTCATTGGTTTGCTCGGAATAGGAATAGCCTATGTTATGTATAGGAAGGAAAATAGCATATCTGATAAACTGGCTGCAAGATTTAAGTATAGCTATAAATGGGCGTTCAATAAATTTTATATTGATGAAGTGTATCTGTTTGTTACAAAAAAGATCATATTCAGATATATTTCTGAACCGGTTGCATGGTTCGACCGCCATATTGTGGATGCCACGATGAATGGGATTGCCGCTGTTACTCAAAGTGTATCATTCAGAATAAGAGGATTTCAGTCGGGCCAGTTGCAAAAGTACGCCTTTGTCTTCATTACCGGGGCTATCATGCTGGTGATATTACTTATATACATGTGGAAATAAAATAAATTTAGAAAAGACTTTTAATTATGGATATTTTATCTCTGTTTGTAGTAATTCCAGTCTTGACAATCACAGCTATCCTGCTCTTAAAAGATACTCGCCAGGTTCGTCTGGTCTCGGCTTTTGGAATGGGTCTGCAACTATTAATGGCTGCAATTCTTGTGTTCCTGTATCTGACTGCCCGTCATGCCGGCAATAGCGATGAGATGTTGTTCGTAAAAGACTACTTGTGGTTTAAAAGTCTAAATATTCATTATGCGGTTGGGGTAGACGGTATCTCTGTAGCAATGATCGCGCTGACATCTCTGGTAGTTTTTGCCGGTATCTTTGCCTCGTGGGAAGTAGAGTTACTAAGAAAAGAATTCTTTGTTTCTCTGATTCTCCTGGCTACAGGTGTTTTCGGATTTTTTATCTCTATCGATCTGTTTACGATGTTCCTGTTTTATGAACTTGCGGTTATACCTATGTATCTTTTAATAGGAATATGGGGTACAGGTCCAAAAGAGTATTCGGCAATGAAGCTGACACTTATGCTGATGGGCGGATCAGCACTTCTTCTGGTCGGTTTGCTGGGAATCTACTTTAATTCTTCACCTGATGGTACCAGGCTCTCTTTCAATATTCTTGAGATCTCTAAAGTCGTCATACCTTTACCTGCTCAAAGGATATTCTTTCCGCTCACATTTGTTGGATTTGGAGTTCTTGGTGCATTGTTTCCGTTTCATACATGGTCGCCCGACGGACATGCCTCTGCTCCTACTGCTGTATCTATGTTGCATGCAGGTGTTCTGATGAAACTGGGAGGCTATGGCGCATTCAGGGTAGCTATTTTTCTTATGCCTGAAGCAGCACATGAATTATCTTGGATATTTATTATACTTACTTCGATCAGTGTCGTTTACGGAGCTTTTGGAGCACTTGCCCAGAAAGATCTAAAATATATCAATGCGTACTCCTCGGTGAGCCATTGCGGTCTTGTACTTTTTGCAGTCCTTATGATGAATCAGACAGCTATGAACGGAGCTATTATCCAGATGATATCTCACGGTTTGATGACAGCCCTGTTCTTTGCTCTAATTGGTATGCTTTACGGTCGTACACATACAAGAATGATAAATGAAATGGGAGGATTGATGAAGGTTATTCCCTTTTTGTCGGTTTGTTATGTAATTGCAGGTCTTGCTTCGCTGGGATTACCCGGACTTAGTGGTTTCGTTGCCGAAATGACAATCTTTGTCGGAGCTTTTCAGCATCCTGAACTCTTTTACCGGATAGTGACTATTCTGGCTGTCTCTTCCATTGTCATCACAGCCGTATATATACTTCGGGTAGTTGCAATTTTATTGCTTGGTCCCACTACAAATGAGCATTTTGAACATCTTACCGATGCAAAATGGTTTGAAAAAATATCGGTTGTAACATTGATCGGATCAGTAGCCGCAATTGGTCTTGCACCTTACTGGCTATCAACAATGATAGGAACAAGTCTTCATCCTGTTATCGAGAAGATCATTGCACTTAATCCATTCTGAACAATATAGTTATAAATGCTTTGGATAATTTTATGATATGAGCTTAGGTACCTTTTTAATAATGCGTCATGAACTGCTGCTGATAGCTGCGGCTCTTTTAGTCCTGATTGCGGAGATATTCTGGAATCCTGATAGAAAGAGAAGTATAAGTCTTTTTTCGATAATTCTGTTCGGAATTATCACAATTGTCGGTTTCCTGCCTTCCCCGACAGGATCGCTATTCGGAGGCATGTTTATTAATACGGGCACCACACTTCTGATGAAGAATATTCTGAACATTGGCGTGTTACTGGTTTTTATTCAGTCTGTTACATGGCTTAAAAAGGAAGAAAATTCAGAAAAAATCAGTGAGTATTTTCTTCTGCTTATTTCTACTCTGGTAGGAATGGACTTCATGATTTCAGCAGGTCATTTTTTAATGTTCTACATTGGAATAGAACTTGCAACAATACCGATTGCAGCACTTGCAGCATTTGACCGTTATAAAAACAAATCTGCTGAGGCTGGTATTAAACTCATATTGTCATCTGCATTATCTTCAGGAATCCTATTATATGGATTATCAATGATTTATGGGACAACCGGTACCTTATATTTCAGTGAGGTAGCTACACATTTTGGCAATACAAATCTTCAGATACTCGGGTTTATCTTTTTCTTTGCCGGAATGGCTTTTAAGATCTCAATAGTTCCCTTCCATCTCTGGACTGCAGACGTTTATGAAGGTTCACCTGTAAACATAACTTCTTATCTTTCTGTTATTTCGAAAGGGGCAGCTCTGTTTATTTTATTAATTATTCTCTTTACTGTGTTTCCCATTATAATTGCCACCTGGCAGAAAACTATTTTTGTGACATCAGTACTCACCATGACTATCGGTAATCTTTTTGCCATACGACAACAGAACCTGAAGCGGTATCTTGCATTTTCTTCCATATCACAGGCAGGATATATTCTTTTAGGTTTTATCGGAGGAAATCAGCTTGGTATGACATCAGTTATTTATTATGTTCTGGTGTACATTTTTTCAAATCTTGGTGCATTCGGTGTGGTTATAGCTATTTCAAATGCTACGGGAAAAGAAAATATGGATGACTATAATGGGCTTTATCACACAAATCCAAAGCTCAGCCTGATTATGACCCTTGCACTTTTCTCGCTTGCAGGGATACCTCCAGTGGCAGGGTTTTTCGGTAAGTTTTTCTTATTTACAGCGGCTGCTCAAAAAGGATTCTATCTGCTGGTCCTCATTGCTGTACTGAATACCATCAT
>Ga0209226_10000216_pt1 | contig 36815 bp, 41 predicted proteins | sample BarGraNGADG00212_2_FD_184497 | JGI IMG/M metagenome (GOLD analysis project Ga0209226, IMG submission 184497) | Arctic peat soil microbial communities from Barrow, Alaska, USA - Barrow Graham LP Ref core NGADG0011-212 (SPAdes) (version 2) | ecosystem: Environmental > Terrestrial > Soil >...
CGCCACCAGCTTAGGTCTAATTAATAACATCTGGACATCGGGCATCCCGCTCGCAAAACCGGAGGTCGCAGCAAGCGCGGTTAAAGCGACCCAAGGGGGTTTTATCTCGACGCATTTAGATTCGCTCAATCCGGAACTTTACGGGATTTTGCATGGCGGGGAAAAACGTCACGGAGATTCACGTAATATCGGATCAATCCTGAAAGGCATTAACAACTGCTTAGCAGCGGGGAAAGATCCGGGGGGGATGGTCAATTGCATCACCTATACGACCCCATTGGCCACTGGAGACGCGCGGGCCACAATCGCCTATTTTCAGGAAAAATTCGGCATCAAGACTTGCGTCACATTATTCAACCCCGTGATCAACCGCTTGGGAAATAGTTCTTGGGAACCGACCGACGTCCAGATAAAGGACATCTTTGACTTCCGTGACCGAATAAATTACCCGAACGACCCCTCGTGCGGGCCCATGGATGTTTCGAAATTCTATTGTGGGACGCTCGCCTGTGTCACTGCTGGGGGATGGGTGGTCCCGTGTTCCGTGATCCGAACAGAGGAGTTTGGAAACGTGAATAACGAAGAATTTTTAACCATTCTGGAGCGCGGGAGGCGGAGACTCTTATTTTTAGATTTCCGGGATCCTGCCAAACTCCCTGGCAATTGCAGCAGTTGCTACAACAATTCCGTTTGTTTTGGGTGTCGGAGTAGCGCCTATTACTATGCTGGCGACTTGATGGCCGCAGATCCCAAATGTTTTCAATATACCGAATGTTCCACGAAAAAGAACGGATTGATTCATAAGGAGGTTAGAGAGAGGGTATGAATAAACACTATGACTTCAGCGTTGACGACGTGAGTGCCGTTTACGCTGGACCAGGTGGAAAACTGTGGGAACTTTTAATGGGTGAAGAGATCCACGTCGGTGGGTCCGAACAGACGGATTATTTAGCAAAGAAAGTCGGCATTGATAGGAGGGGCAAGGATCTCATCCTCTTAGACATATGTTCTGCCCTCGGCGGTCCTGCCCGGCATCTAGTTGAAAAATATGGCATCAGAGTCGTAGGGGTGGATACCACACCGGAAATGATCGCAGAAGCCCAAAAGCGAACTATAGGCAAACCCTTCAAGGACAAGATCGAATATCGCTATGGTTCCGCCCTAGACTTGCCTGCACACGCGGAATCTTTTGATGTCGTGTGGGGTCAAGATTCCTGGTGCTATGTCACTGACAAGAAGCGGCTCATTGACGAAACAGTACGAGTACTCAAGTCCGGTGGGACGTTGGCGTTTACGGATTGGATTTGGGGTTCGGTACAAGCCCCCCCAAAAGAGGCGGACGTCCTCATGGAGTTTATGGTATTTCCCGATTTGCAGACCTTGGATGGATATGCAAATTTGATTCGGGCGGCAGGATTGAAATTAAAAGAACAAGAAGACCTGAGCGTTGATTTCGCGCAGAAGATGGATCAATACTTGATCACTCTAAAGAAGAACAAGGAGAGTATCATTGCAGGCTTTGGCAATGATCTGTATAATGAAGCAGAGAAGGGTATACTAGCTTGGAATAAGGCCGCCCATGAAAATAAAGTTGGAAGAGGACTCTGGATTGCTACTAAAACGTGAATCTGTCGGACCTAACTCTCTCGGAACAGAACGTGGATCAATAAAGAATGTCGTTATCATATTTTCTAAGGTTCCGGTGGCCGGGACCGTAAAAACTCGCCTTATCCAAGACTCCAAGTTAGATCCAGAGGATGCTGCCTTACTCGCCGAGGCAATGTTGAAGGATACGATATTACTTTCCGCCGAAAGTAATGCGAGCGAGATCATGATTGGATTTACCCCTGCAGACGAACGGGAATCCATTGAGCGGATTATAAAGGAAGTCGTTAAAGAGACACATTTGGAAAGACCTATTAGATTTGTCCCCCAAAGCGGCACAAATTTTGATGAGCGATTTGGATCCGTGGCCTCCGCGGCTTTTGCCACGGGTTCGGAAAATTTAGTAATTTTGGGCGCAGACCTCCCCTATTTACCGCCGGATATTATAAACCGCGCATTCTCGCTTCTCATGGAAGATAAGAGCAATAATTCCGTAGTTCTCGGTCCCGCTGGCGAGGGAGGCATTTATCTCGTTGGAATTACACGGCATTTCGATCCGGAATATTTTTCAAAAAACCAGCTGTTTTCCGGGGGCGTAGAAATCTCTCAATTCATAAAACTTTGTAAAGATGAAGGAAAGTTTCTAAAATTACTCCCTGCATTCACTGATGTTGATATTGAAGGAGATCTGGTCTCCCTCCTGCTTTATATTGATGCTATGAAAACCGCAAAGAAGTTCGAAGGGTTTTATTATCCTAGTTACACCGCAGATGCGATAACCCAGCTCAGATTGACCGTCTTGGAGCATAAAGGAGAAACTAGGCATCGAAGGATTGGTATAATGCGAGCGTAAGCGGGAATTAGAATAAGGTTAGTTTAGCAAGGTCGAAAGCTTCAGCTTTGCTGTGATTGTACTTAGCTAGCATTCCAGCCTGAAAAGCGCGATACTGGGCAAGGCCTTCGATCGCTTCTGTTCTAATATAGTATTTCCTATTCTGGGTTTCGTGGAGTTTCAAAGCTGCAATTTTGACATGAAAGAAACGCGTTATATTGACAAAAACCCTCGGAGTGAACTCGTGGGACACGCTCGGGGACTCATAAAGAAATATATCGTCAACATGCCGATAAAGCGTCATTGTTGCTAGCGCAGCGTTTCGATGGTCTTGATGATTGTCGTGCGGGCTATGAGTGTATATCCTGTCCGGCTGCACTTCCTCTAACTCTGCCTGAATAAGGTCGATTGTCTGAGAGTCAGATGTTATCATCCGATCTTTCAGGTCACCTACAGTTATGCTGTCAGCACCAAGTAATTGGGCGGCTTCTTTGCTTTCTTTTATTCTTTTTTTGCTTGGCCCTCCTGCTTCGCCTTTTGAGAGTATCAGGAGGTGAACCGAGTCGCCTTGGCTTTTGTGATAAGCTAGCGTCGCATAGCAACCTAATTCACAGTCATCAGGATGGGCGCCGATTGCTAGTACTACTTTACTCAAATAACTCACCGTCGCATAATTGTCTTGTCGCTTCGAACAACGCGTCCCTATACTATAAGGCTTTAAGGATAAGTCTGCGCGGACGATTATTAGGCTATTTTGACTATTTAAATCATTTACTCTCCTATTTGCAGCTGCACCTTGCAAATGTCAATCGGTCGTTGACTTGGCCGGAACAAGACGCATCGCACGAAATTTCAGCCAGTGTCCAGTCTGCTTCTTTTAAAGGACTGAATTGCACTACGACCTAAGCCTATTTTTGAGCCATTCAAAATCCACATACACTGTACTTAGAGCTTGCAGTTTTCTGGTAAACCTCCAGCGTTTTTTGATTAAAGCAAGCCACAACGACTTTTTCCAAATCCGGATATTGCTTTATGGCCAATTGAATTTCGCTCAGAGCAATCTCGCTGGCCTTTTCGACGGGATATCTATAGGCACCAGTGCTGATGGAAGGAAAAGCCAGGGATTTCAAATAATGTTGCTGTGCTAACACGAAACAGCTTCGATAACAGCCCGCCAGCAATTCTGGTTCATCGTGGCTGCCCCCACGCCAGATGGGTCCGACAGTATGAATCACAAAACGCGCTGGCAAACGATACCCTTTCGTGATCTTCGCCTCTCCGGTTAGACACCCCCCCAAGGTGGCACATTCTTTAAGCAATTCCGGTCCAGCCTGGCGATGAATCGTCCCATCAACCCCGCCTCCTCCCAGCAAACTGTTATTGGCGGCATTGACGATGGCATCCACTGACAAAGTGGTAATATCTGCTTTGATGATCTCCAATTTTGCAGACATTTTCTCCTCCTAAAAGTCCAAAAGTAATGTATTCAAACAATTGACGTTCCCGCTCGTATACAGTTGATCATATTAATACTGGGGTACCCATTATAAACCCCGCAATTCAGGTGGGCAATGGATGCGCTCGTTTCGTGCTTTAGGAATGCCGCGAATGATCAGAAAAAAACGTCAATCGTGCTTTAGCCCTTTAAGGAAGCGCCTGGTGCTAGGCACGATCATTAATATGCAAGTCGGCGCAGATCGTCTCAAACCTAGCTCTTTCCCCAATCAGGTTGTTTCATCCCCCACGGGAGCCAGATCGCAGTCTCTAATATCGCTACACCTGCAAGAGAGACAATGACGATCCCTATGTTTTGCCAGAAGCTAAAATCACCGGCATAGAATATGAGCCACAGTCCCACGAATAGCAGCCATATAAATGCGATACCGATGCTGGCATACACCATCCATGATGGGGGGGACTGTTTTTGTTGATTTTCCATTTAAAAACCCTCATTCCTTTCAAACGATATATACCAATTGATTCCTAGTCAGGTGCACGCATACTCTTCTATTGATCGGAATAGTTAATCCACGAATCACCCCTTGGAAAAGCGTATACAATTTAATCAATAGCTGCAGTAACTGTTCTGTTGCTCGCAGTTGCATCTTTGTCAGTAACAGGTTGCATCAATCCTTTGACTTCAACCAGTCAAAAGAAACAAGCAACATTCTAGCCTGCAGGCGATCGTACTGGCAAGCGGAAAAGGAGGGAGGGCATGCACGAGAGAGGTTACTTCGACGAGATTGCCCCGCGATGGGACGATATGCGGCGAACCTATTTTTCTGAGCGGGTGCGGGATCGGGTGCTCTCCGAGGCACGGGTGCAGCCGCGAAAGCTCGCTGTTGACGTCGGGGCAGGAACCGGGTTCATTACCGAAGGGCTCATCGGGCACGGCGTAGAGGTACTCGCGATCGACGAGTCGCTCCCCATGCTGCAGGTACTTAGGCGCAAGGCATTTGTTACCGCGGGCCTGTACTATTGCATCGGGAGCGCCGAACGTCTTCCCGTTCGTACCGGGGCCGTGGACTACGTTTTTGCCAACATGTGCCTTCACCACGTCGTGCATCCGGCAGCAGTGATAGGTGAGATGGCGCGGATTCTCAAGAAAGGCGGCACGCTCATAATCACGGACTGCGATGAGCACTCGTTCGCGTTTCTTCTGGAGGAGACGGCCGATCTATGGATGGGATTTAGGAGAGAGGATATAAATTCGTGGTTTGCAGAAGCGGGGCTGAGAGACATCGTGGTGAGCTCCACTGGAGAGCAAGTGTGCGTGCCATCGAAATCCACTGACAACTGCGCTAACAATAGCATATTTATAGCACGGGGCACGAAATGACAATCCAAATCGATCGCCGCCCTACGAGCGTGTTCCTATACCCTATTTTTTAGCTCCCAGCTCATTTTTTCTTTGTTCGATTTCCTTTGATTCTAGGGCCCCGTTTCAGAATTGTAGCATCGAATATATCGAAGGAAGAGGTGCATGGGTAGCTGCCGAGTAGGAACCTAGATGGAAGTTTTTTGAATCTATCCTGCGGCGGCCTCCTGACTGAAGATACATCGAGAGGCCGCCTGCGTTTGGTGCGACGTCGCGCGCCCCAAAGGTAGTAGTGAGCCTTATCATCTATTACGGACCTCAAGCACTGCGCGTTTCCACTCTTGCGCTTCAACGGATTGTGCCCATGCCGGAGCCGTGGGGCGAAGCACGCTGTTCACGGCGTTGGCGAGTCGCTCTGCACACTTGGTGCAGTTTGGATCGTTTGCGTTTATGCAGCCGAAGTGGAGGCCATACCAGCACGCCCCCTTTTTTATGGTTGTTACGTTCGTTGCCATAACGTTCATCTCCGATCCACACTACACAAAGTAGTTTCATAAGGCCGCGTGAGGCAGCGATTGTGTGGGAAAGCGTGACAAAACGTTTGCGCGGGAAAGTGTGACAGTGTGTTCGTGTCACACTATGCTGCATGGCTTCTGAACGTCAAAAAAAAGGTTGACCTTACGACAGGAAAATGCCTGTGGGGGTTATCGAATTGTGCGCTGCTGTAAAAAGCTTTAAGGCGTTAAACTGAACTAAAGGACGGGAATGAACCTAAAATGAATCCTTTAGTCGTATTTTATTCACGAACAGGGGCAACCAAACGGGTAGGGGAAACTCTCGCTGAAATGCTTGACTGCGACAGTGAAGAACTCCTTGACACTAAAAAACGCAGCGGGCCTCCGGGCTTTTTGTTAGCTGGAAAGGACGCAACGGCAAAAAAGCTCACCAAGCTCACAGACATTAAACGTGATCCTGCGTTATACGATCTAATAATACTCGGCACGCCCATTTGGGCAGGCACTTTATCGAGTGCTACGCGGACCTATATAGCCAACAATAAGTCGAAGTTCAAACGGGTAGCATTTTTTTGCACACACGGCGGTGGCGAGAGTCAGCAGCTATTTGCTGAGATGGAATCACTCTGTGAACGAAGTCCGGTAAGCAGTTTTGCTATCAAGGGAGAGGAGGTCAAGAATGGTGCGCATCAAGACAAGCTACGCCAGTTTGCTGACGAATTGCAGGTGCAGATGTAGACAAAAAACGCTTGGCGGATTTCAGGCCCCCCTCGGTACCATTGGGTTTTTTGACCAACGAATCTAATGCTTTTTTGATTCAAAACGCGTCGGGTATGGCCTATCGATTGGGGACGCGCGAACCTTCGAGACTGAAGAATTTGTAGTTCGACGTAACATACAAATGTGCCGCCTTTTGAGGCTCACCGCGCGTCGCAACGACTTCTCCAACAAACACTGTATGATCCCCTGTCTCAAACTGCCCCACGACTTTACACTCAAACGCCACGGTCGCCCCTTCAATCGTCGGTACTTTGACTGCGATAGAGTCGATCAAGGAAATGCCCGCCTCTTTGATCTTGTCGCTATCTCGTCCCGATTTCGTGCCGCATAACCAGGCTGCTTCTGTTTGTTCTGCATTTGGATAGTTAACCACAAATTCTTTGTGAAAGTCAATTCCCGCGTGAGAATAACGCGAATGATCGATCGATATGAGCAATAAAAAGGGGTCAAACGACGTGCGGGTCACCCACGATACGCCGAGTGCGTTCGGTTTTCCGTTTGTATCGAGCGACGTCACGAGGCTATAAATCATAGGTGCGGCGAGCGCACCGCCCTCTGTAGCGGTTAATGTTTGCATGCTTTAGCTCCTCAGGATGGATATCACACCTCTGGCTTAAAGCTTACGTCTGCTGCACGTTGCGAATGGGTGGCTATAAAGGCGTTAATTATCGTCAGTCTTGCCAAACTATCGGCGGTGTGCTGCATAGCGCCCTTAAAAAGTTCGCCCCCAAAGTGGACTGTTATACCCAGTCACTCATCGCGGATTCAAACTCCGTTGTAAAACCAGTGTGAGCTGTTGCCATCAGCGATATATTCCTGAGTTGTGCTAATTTTTTTACTGATTCGGTTTGTGTGGCGATGTCCATATGCGTCAGATCTCTAACGTGCAGCTTTGAGAAGTGGCGTGCCTTCCCTTCTCTGAGGACAAGCGTATCGCCAACGAACAGAATGGAACTATTGACGAGGAAGGACATGGAGCCCGGAGTGTGGCCCGGAGTTGCGAGAGCCTCTATTTTTGCCCCTCCCGCATGGACAATGTCTCCGTTTTTGAGCAGCGTGTAGGGCTTCTTAAGCGGTCGATTATACACGAACCCTAAGAACCGCGGCGTTGTTCTGTTAATCATCTGCTCTTCATCGATCGACAAGTAAACGTCGGCATTTTTGAAGAGGTCTAGGCCGCCTATGTGGTCGCGATCAGTGTGCGTGAGAAACACGTACTTGACGTGCTCAGGCTTGAAACCGAGGGCATCAAACCCTCGTTTGACGGGCTGCTCACTAATACCCGTATCAAAGCAAATTGGCGGATCAGCTGCTGTGTAAACGAACATACTGACTGCCCTTGATTTGATTTCATAGACGTTGTCTGTTATCCACACGATTTACCATCCTCCCTATCCCGTCCTTTTTGGGCCAATCTGTGAGATGATTGCCCCCAAATATCGTTGTTTTAACGCCCGTTTTCAGCTCAAGCGGGACTTTTTGATGTGCAGCAAAGATGTCTGGCTGTGAGCCGGTGGCATGATTACTTAGGACTAGACTTGATGTTCCCCGGTATGTCGTCAGAAACGAATAAGGCTTCGTTTCGCTTGTTTTAGCTATCCATACTTCTAAATTGGCCAAGCAGCAGCACGCCTATTATGTGCGACCACGACAGGGTGGTGAAATCATTTCTTGATCTTAGGTTTTTGTTACTTAGTCCTCGAACGCAAAGTTTATCTTTTTTTACCGTTTTTTTAGGAGCACACAGCTCGTTTGCGAGGGAGAAATGTCAGGCAAATTTCTATGGTGTAAGACGCTAATGGCAGTCGGTTTTGTGATTATGTTAATACACGTCTTATTTTTCGTCGTGACCTTGACGTTGCACGTCGTATTCTTAGCTCCTCGACTGCTAAAGATGATGAAACGTAACTCGTCACGACACGATTGCTGCTAATCTCGGCAACAGAGTTTGGGGGTCTGCTCAAGCAGAAAGAAAACGTGCCGGAGCGTAACATCAGCTGAAACGATAGGCTTGGATGATATCTTCAGCCTTCAACGCTGTAGGGGGGTAAGCGGGATATGGACGGAACGGTTTAGAACTTGACTTATTGAGCCACCGCCTTGTTACGTCCGTCATCTGCTGCGTTCCCGCGTAGACGGCCTAAGTTTGTCCGATCGGCACAAGTCGGGGTCCTCGATTACCCATCTATCTTCGGTTATCTTCGAACTCCTGCAAGTTAGAACTCTTAAGGACCGGCGGACCCGACGCTGAAAGAATATTGTTGCAACAATCGTATCCCTTTTCACGAGCGTTCAGACAGACACTCTAGCTACCGTCGTTGCGACGCTATCATGCTACAGGATGCGCTTGATTTTCCTGGTCCTTGCGCTTGTAGAATAGCCAAAATATTACTCCCGAGAGCACGATGAAAAGCGACGCCACGTATATCGGTGCCGTTGCGACGATCTGAGCGGCAAGATAGCCCGCTGCTATTGGCGGAATTGATTGGGCTAAGGCTGAGACGCTCGCATTGATGCCCAAAATCTCGCCTTGCCTCGATTGCTCCGCCGATTTACTGATAATCGTCGGGAGGAAGGCTTGTGAAAGCCCATTTGGAATCCCAAAAAAGGGGACGACAAAAAGCAGTTGCCACCACACCGTGGGTAGGAAAAACGCAAGGATAAGCACCCCGGTGGTAATGAGGGTGACGCGGAGTATTTTGTAATCAGCAAATCTTGTGAGCTTTCGGAGGATTAACCCTTGTGAGATCACGATCCAGAGCCCGACGTACGCCAGAAAATCTCCTATGTTGCCTGAGGTGAAATTGAATTTGTTAATGAAGTAGACGCCGATGAACGTCGTGTAAAACGTGAAACCTCCGTGGAAAAGAAAGGAGGTCGTAAAGAGCGTCCGAAAGCCTCTGTACGTATAGGCGTGGACGATATCAATAAGGGATTGAGCCCACCGTATTTTGACCTCTTTGTGTGTTCGCGCAAGGGTCTCAGGAAGCAACGTGATAACAAGCACGATATTCACCGCGCCCAGCAATGCGGCAAACCAAAAGGGCGTAGCAGCGTTGAACCAACTTACGATGGACGGGTCAGACAGTTTACCACCGATATAAGGACCAATAATGAACCCAAGCCCGAACGCCGCTCCAATAAGCCCGAAGTTTTTCGCCCTTTCTTTAACGGGCGTAATATCAGTGACGACCGCCTGTGCGACCGGAATGTTGCCACCCGTAATGCCGTCGAAAGCGCGAGCGAGGAAGAGGAGGGGAATGTTTTTGGTGATGATACCCATTGCGAAGACAATGTAGGATATACACGTGCCGCCGAGTGACACGCCGAGCACTTTTCTCCTTCCATATTTATCCGAGAGTTGGCCTAAGATAGGGGCAGCAAGAAACTGAAAAATAGAATAGATTGCCACGAGCCACCCGAGGAGGATGTACCCCTGTTGTATGGTGTAGCCAGCCGGAAGAACGTAATAGGGAGAGCGGGGGCCAGCGAGCAGTATGGGGACGATAGGGATAAGAATGCCGACCCCCACTAAATCGAGGAATACAATAGAGAGGATGACGAAAAGCGGTTTTCCTTTCAGAACCGGTGGCTCTTCTTCCATCGCTTGCTTAACTCCTCGTCAAATGGGTGAAACCACACAGCACCGATATTCATATAAATGTTGCGTCCTTGCGCGTGGGCAATTCTTAGCTCTGCCTGAAATGTTAAAACAGCAGGTGACGTGTGGGCTGTTTGCGCAGCCCAGCGGTTTCGCACGCTCGGAAAAAGGGCTATTTCTGGACACGTGTGGGCTTGGGATAGCGGAGGCGCAACAAATATCTGCATTTAAAGGTCTAAAGAGGATAATCATCTCTAAATGAAAACTGGTACTCATCTATGAAGAACGGGCAAACGTCGCAGAAGCTTAACCTCTTTGACGTGACGAATCTGGTCGTTGGCGGCGCCGTAGGCGCGGACATATACATCGTTGCCTCGTTGGGCAGTGCGTATCTTGGGCCGGCTAGTTTGCTCGTGTGGCTTGTTGCGGGGGCAATCGCCATGATCCTAGCTTTAAACTTTGCAGAAGCTGCCGCTCTCGTGCCTCGAGTAGGGGGGTCGTTTGCCTACGCGCGCGAAGCGTGGGGAGATTTTGCCGGTTTCTTGGTGGGCTGGCCGCTCTGGATCGCCGAGGTCGCCGCACTCGCCGTCATGCCCGTCGCGTTCGTCCGCTATTTGACTTATTTTGTCCCTTCGCTTAGTTTTGCTGAGGGGGTAATCATTAAGATCCTCTTTGTCGTCATTATCGCCTATGTGAACGTGCGCGGCGCTAAGGAGGCGGGGCGCGCAAATGACGTCCTTACCATCGCAAAATTGAGTCCGCTCCTCCTGCTGATCGTCGCCGGATTCGTCTATTTGACGTTAAACCCAGGTACCGCCGCTTCGAACCTTTTACCGTTTGCCCCGCTCGGCCTCGGCAATTTCGGGCAGGCACTGATTCTCATAGTGTGGGCGTACGCAGGTTTTGAGCTTGCCGTCATCCCGTCCGGCGAAGTTGAAAACCCGACAAAGACCATCCCAAAGGCGATGGTAATCGGCATGGTTATCGTGACGCTCTTCTATGTCTTAACGAACTTCGTCGTGCTCGCGGCGGTGAACTGGACCGTGCTACAAACCGATATCACTCCGCTTGCTACGGCGGGAAGCGTCGTCCTATCGTACACGCCGACGCTTGCACTCATTGGCGGTGCCGTGCTCGGAATCGGGGCACTTATTTCGATTTCTGGGTTTGATGAATCTGGCACGCTGTCGACCTCACGATTGTCCTACGCAATCTCGCTTGAAGGCCTGTTCCCGAAGTTCCTCAGTCGTCTCCACCCTCGGTTCGGCACCCCCTATAATGCGATCATCGCACAGTCTGTCATCGCGCTCATCGCGTCGTTGGTCGGCGGCCTCACCCAGCTCATCGTGTTCTCAACGTTCAATCTCGCGTTCGTGTATCTTGTCACAAGTGCGGCGGTTCTGACGTTGCGGGAGCAAAAGAAGCACGCGGCAAGTGAACGCACTTACCTTGAGCGGTTTACAGGCCCGGTCATTCCTATTGCAGGCATCATCTTAAGCACGTTTCTCATTTACGAGTGTGGAATTACCGCCGTGGCATTCGGTGTGGCGTCGATTCTGATTGGTATTCCGATCTATGTCCTTTACGCGCCGCGAACAGAGATAGCGACGCTCAAGAAAGAATTCTATTCGACGGAAGCGATCCTCGCTCGCAGAACACGGAGGGAGAGGGTTTTTTTGGGTTACGTGGTGTGGTTGATACGGAAGGCGGTAGCACGTCGATCAAAAACGTAACTGATCCGGTGATGAAAAAAGAGGAAGCCTCGGTCTTTTTAGCCTTTTTTTATTCTTTCTTCCGTCCCCCGTGAAGTCGCAAAAAAGTGGATGGCCTAACGAGTAAGATACTAAAGTCTCTCCTCAGTAACAGCAGGCGTGGATGCGCAAGAGCGGATTTATGAGCTAATAAGGAGGGACTAGCACTGGCCCCTCCTTCGTTCTTTTTTTTCGAGTTAAGCCCATTGGTCCTGTAGTAGGTTATTTTGATACGTGCCTGCAGTAGCGTTCACTTCCCACCTTTAAAACTCCAAATTTCATTCGTATTTTAGCAAATAAGAGGCCCCCAAAAGTTAAAGTTTGGATGAAACTCTCTTACTCGGCAGGCGCGTTAGGCTTATATTAACTAATTTTTTGTCGTCTGAAACGATTGAAAGACTAATGTTTGCTTCTAGAAAAGCGATTATTTCTAGTCTTTTCGTTTTGTTAGAAAAGCTACGATACAAGAAGTAAGAGATAATAACCGACGATAAACCCTATAAGTACCGCTATCATAATCACAGCGCCGTGTTTTAAATCCAACTATAAGCACCCCCTTGCACTTAGTATCAATAATTACTAATAACGCTTATTCTCTCCGATCTGAGATTGCTAGCGTAGTATTTGCCAACGCGTATTTTTTGTGGCTTGCTCGGAATGGCGATCTCCACACGTTGTTGCAAAAAGCAGAGTATGGGTCTTTTTGTCTGCAGTGGTTTCGGGCTCATCGTCCGGCTTAAGCTCACACGATGCACGGCACGTTTCTCATATCAAGTTTCTGATCCACAGTCCAAACACAGCAGTCACTGATTAGTTCTTTGTCACACCGTCCACACTTCACACTTTTCATCGGCGCCCCTACATTATGGCAAAAATCGCTTTATACGAAAGCTGCACACACGATTCATAAATAGTGAAGTAGAGCTTTTGAGTGATTTTTCGCCCGAGAAGCAGCGAAAAGCGTTACGATATGTGAGCGGTAATCTATGCAACAAAAAACACCTATAGCTGCAATTGTGCTTGTGTTAATCATCCTGGCATCTTGTAGCGGGTGTTTGGGTGGAGGGAAAACTGGTAATGAGACGACGTTGCCTCTCGCAAACTCCGTGCTCGTGGTGAGCTCGGTTGAGGCGATGGTAGGTAATAGCACATCTCTTTCTTGCGGTTTGAACACGTCAAGCGGACAGGGAATTAATAATCAAACAGTCTACTGGTACCTTGATGGGAAGGCTCTTGGGCAAAGCTCGACATATTTTGGTTTTGCTGCATACAACCTTTCTGTCAGCAACGTCTCAGTGTTGTCCTTAGGAGAGCATCGAATTATTGTGGAGTATAAGGGCAATGCTGATTATACAGGTTCAACGGGAGAAGGAGTGCTGCGAGTCATTCCAAAGTCTACCCCTACACCATCAACAAACACGTCGACAGCTGGCGGGATACGCGACATAATTGGGCATGACGTTTATGACCGGATTCGTTCAATACTAAATGAAACGTTCTAAATTTGTAACAGAATATATTATATTGAGAATTGACGATATTATCGCGTAGCGTGAGGGGCGAGACCTTGTCTGAGAAGATCTGGGGCTAAAGGCAGCACAACAGATAATGTGATATGGCGCTTTGTTACGCCTTTTGGTTTGGTTAAACGAACACCAACCGATGGCGCAAACGTTGGATCTAATTTAATCGCTTGTGGCGCCCCTATCATCCATAACTTATCTTTCGTCTGTAGTCTCCTTTGTATGCTTGACTTTTCTCGTTGTTCTAGAACCTCTTGCTATACCCCCAACAGAGACTGAAAGCGCAATAAGGTATCCTAGGTTATACCAAAATCCATTATTATTAACTTGGTATAGTACGATATTGTTGTCGAACCAACTGGCTATGAATGACAGGACGATAATAAGACCTTGCCATAGACCCCACCAAAAGTTCGCGGGCGCCCCCGATAGATCTCTGGTCGGCATCCCAACGTGGTACACTATTATGTAGATTGCAGCAGCTACTAACGCCAGTCCCACTAAGACAAAAAGTGGTATGAACTTTCTCATTTTTTGTTCCATGATCTCTCCCTTGCCTATGGTTAAATTATAATATGTTGTACAGTTGCATGGATCAAGCATCTATAAATCCACAAAGGTAGAAAAAATGTGTTAATATCGTTATACGGTCACCTTTTCAAGTCAATACCAAAATAAAAGGTTCTTGAATGGAAAATTCGGGATAAAAAACCAAACGGGATAAAGCGTTTTTTAGTGACCTAAAAAAGAAGGAAAGGAAGCGCGAACGCCGAAGAGACGCAAATGCGATTAGATCTCGGCGAAGACCTGCGCCACAGTGACCTTCGGTATGAAATCTTTATGATTGTAGGCGACCGGCAGCACAGCCTCAGCGCGATGTACGCCGACGTTAAGGAATTCACGCTCGACACCCCGATTGTCGCCTTTAGCTGTGAAAGTCCTATCTACGCAGAGTACCTCATTGCCGCCTTCGAGAAGGCGTGGTCAGAGGCCGTCCCTGCAGAAGAGCGGCTACGGGAGCTCTTGGAGCAAGGCCCTCTGTGAGCATTAATTACCAATGCATCGGCAACAGTGATGGTAGTGATGATACGGAGGCAAAATCTTAACTGCAGCCTTACCCCACTTTATAAATCTTATAAGACTGCCCGTAAGCGTTTTTGTATTCAAAGACCGGTTTCCAGCCTTCGAAGAGCTGGTAATTGATCTTGTAAGTATCGGATTGGGTTTCATCAGGCCCTAGGCAGACGTAACTGATGTTCAATGCATGCAACTTCTCTTGCATCGTGGTCAAGTTCGTGGCATTATAGATAGCGCGGACGTTGGAGACGCGGTCTGCTGTATTGATGCCGTGAGTGTACATCCACGGGTAGTAGCCTAAATACGAAAGCCGGCCGGCGAGGGCGATAGCGGGATGCGTCGCGGAGTCTCCGGTGAGGAAAATTGCGTCCGTAGGGGTGCGCTCCTTAATCCAGTCGGCGACATATATCTGGTCGTTTGAGAACTCCGTGTACGGGTGGGCGACCAGGAACGTAGCAGCCAGTAAGCCCGTCACAGTGGACAAGACGAGCAGTATCGTATATAGAGGCTTGCCGATCTTGCGCAGGTCGTAGACGTAGACCAGCGCGGCGGCCATGAACAACGCCGAGGGCATCAGCCAGAAGCTGAAGAATTTGTGGTTGTCGTAGTTCCAGGGCTGGAAAACGAAGATATTGGCGATGACGAAGATCGCCAGATATGGGGTGTAAAATATCGCTTTTTTCTTCCCGGCGATGATCAGCCCTGCGATGAGCAGCACCAACTCTAGGCCCATGTTGACGATCCAGAATCCGGGGATGTCCAGTACGGAAGAGACCATCCAGCCGATCTCGACGCGAAAGTACGAGCTCTCCATCTGACTGTAGATGTAGATCGCCTGTGGAATAGCAAGAACTATGGCCGGCACGAGGAAGTAGAGGCAGCGCTTTTCCCGGTAGATGATAAACATGAGGGAAGTTGAGATCATGACGCAGGCGTACGAATACGTGTGGAACAGGGGCAGCAGCCCGGCGAGCATACCCGCGAACGCAAGGGTCTTCCGGGCGTGGATCTCTTCTACGGATTTGTCGACGTAAAGTAAATAGCAGATCAGGATGATCAGCGCCCCTACGGCAAATCCGATCAGGGCTGCACGCTGGGCCATGACGATGATGATGAAGTTCGTGAAGACGTAGTTGAAGTCGTACATATTGGTGTAGTTGAGGTTCTGAGTGGCCAGGAACTCCTGCAGTGAAATACCGAGCGTCTGCCAGTCTGTAAATGCGCGGATGAACTCGATCCCGCCGCTGAAGATGATCAGCGCCATTACGGTAAATCCGCCCACCCTTCTCCCGGTGAACCGGCAGCCCAACAAGTACAGGAGCGCTAGGAGCGAGGCCAGCAGGGCGATGCCGGGGAGTACGATACTCCACTGGAGACCCAGGCCGAGGTGATCTAAAATACCGGAGTAAAAGTCAATCAGGAACGTGTACCGCAAGAGCGTGCCGGCCATCATCGGGTACTGCGGCGGATAGTTGGCGCCCTGCGCGAACGAGGTCACCAGCGACGAGTGGAACGCGGCATCTCCGAAAAGGGGGAACGCGATGTGATACTCGCCGTCGAAGTACGTGAGCATCCCGTAGTACATGAAGATCGAAGCGGCGGCAGCAGAAAGCGCGATGCCGGGGAGATGTTTCTTGTCGATGCATAACGTCGTCTTCCACGGTTGTAGGAAAACAAAGACAGCAAGCATGAGCGCAGACGTCACGATGATTGCGAGATCGAGGTTAGCAGTGACGAGATATATCAGCAGAGCCACCCAAGTGGCAAATAAGATGCCGACGATCGGCGACGCGACGCTCGCCTCCAGCGTCGACAGAACCGTGCCAAGCTTACTGACTATCGCCCATCCAGCCGCTAGCGTGAGGGCGAAGAAGAGCAGTCCCACGATGCCGAATAAGTCCACGCTAGACCATTTCGAAGTAAATCTATTAAATCTTTTGCGAGCAAAATGCGCCACGTTACGGTGCTCGAGCAAAAAATGCGGAACGTTGTGGGTTTCCCCGAGCGCATCGACGGCCGCTATACGGGTCTGTTCCGACCCAATGATACGACGGGCGGCGACCTCGGGATCATCTTCACGAAGAGCAGGCGCGGCTGGACGAGCTCGAATCAGCGCCACAAGGGCACCAGGCAGAAAACCGATCATATGCCGAAAAGTAGATAATCCTTCAACGCAAATTTTTTTTCCAGCGCAACGCTGCTATAGCTTAGCAGAATAGCGGTTGATTCGCAATTAGCAGGCCGAGGGTTCGACCCTCCCTCTTTTTTTGGCAGCCTAACTCAGAGCAAGAGAATATGTTCAACGTACCCAAAGAAGGCTAGACTCCTTATACTCACCAGAAATACCTCGGCGACAAAGGGCTCATCGTACTGATTGCAATGCTCTCTGCCTTTGTCCCGCTCTCGACCTATTTCTACCCCCCTGCCCTTCCCGGGATGAGCGACTATTTTCACGTTTCTATCGGCATAACCAACCTGACCCTGATTCTTTTCTTCATCTTTTTCAGTGTCGGGATGCTGTTCTGGAGGCCGTTAAGCGACAAGTACGGCCGCAGGCCCGTCCTGCTTGTCGGCCTTGCACTCTATATTTCTGCGAGCGCCGCATGCGCCCTATCGTGAGACATCTGGCCCCTGATCTTGTTCCGCATTATCCAGGCTACAGGCGGCAGTGCCGCCTCTGCGGTCGCGACTGCAATGGTCAAGGACGTGTACGATGGGAAGAAACGGGAGTCAGTGCTCGCGTACGTCCAGTCCATGGCCGTCATCTCACCCGCCGTCGCTCCGATGCTGGGGGCGTTCATGCTCCCCTATACATCGTGGCGGGGTCTCTTCTGGACGCTCACCTTCATCGGCATTGTCTCGATGACTGGTTGCCTGCCGCTCGAGGAGACCATTCGTTATCGGTATGCCGGCACCGTGGTCCAGTCTGTCCGCCGGCTCAGGCCCGTGCTTAAAAATCCCGGGTTCTTTTCGCTTCTCATCGTCTTTTCGCTCGTGAGTACCGCATCGCTTGCATTTATAGCCACTTCGTCGTATATCTACGAAAAGGGATTCGGGCTCTCCGAACAGTGGTACAGCGCGTACTTTGCCCTCAACGCCATCGCCATGATCTCAGGGCCGATCCTCTACCTCAGGCTCTCCCGCAGCTTCAGCCGCAAATCGATCGTTACCTCTTGCTTTGCCACCTTGATCGCAGGGGGCGTATTGGTCTCACTCTTCGGCAGCTTGGGGCCCCTTGTCTTTGCCCTTGCCCTCTTCCCGGCTTCCATGATGGGGAGCTGCGTGCGGCCGCCCGGTGCATTCCTTATGCTCGCTCAGCAAAAAGAAGACACCGGTTCAGCATCCGCCCTAATCAACTGCTTTGCCCTTATGTTTGGCAGTTTCGGGATGGTCCTAGCCTCCCTTGGCGGGAACAATCGTATCGTTAACCTTGACGGGATCAACATCCTAGTCGGTCTCGCGTGTCTAGGGGCATGGCTTGGGATCGGTAAAAGGAATTTGATGATCGAGGTTCTTGAGATGGCGACGCTCACTTGATAAGGTACTGGCGAATGAAGGTATTTACGGAAAATAGCTCATTTTTGACCTCTTTTTTCAAAAAACACCTGCCAAAGACACCGCTTCAATGCGAAAACAAGGGTAGTCTCCAGTTAAGCATGTCGGATGTAAACAACTACGTGTAGGCTCGGTTGCATGCCGTGACACAAAGTGTGTGTCACGCGGGGTTACATAGTGCCGTGTCGTCGGTGCTAGTGGGAGCAATGGGGTCATTGCTGTCAAACATTAAAAACACCACAAGGGGAGTCAAACAAAATGAACGAACTATTAACCGAAACCGTGCAGGGTACCGTCTGTAAATTCGATCTCCATTCTGAATGCGCCAATGGAGAGGCTGACGCCGCTGTATGTGCCAAATGTACATCTGATGCTTTTAGAGAAATTGTCAGAATACAAGTATAAAGGAGCTAGGAAGGAGGGAAAAAAAATGACCATGCAACTAAACGAAATTGTGCTGAACAACTACTGCCGCTACGATCTCCATTCCGGCTGTGTCGGGGGAGAAGAGGACACCCTCACATGCGCACGATGCGTAGCTGACGCTGCTGCCGAGATCGTCAGAGTACAATTATAGGGTAGGGTAGGGGTCAGGCACCGGCCCCTGCTTTGCTTCTTTTTTTTTCGAGTTTAGAGCTTTTTCAAACCCTCTTTTTAGCTAATCGGGGTGGGTAATTTGGCGCTATCAAGGTTGTAAAGTCTAGTTGTTTGCAGCACCATAAATATGCTAAAAGGTGGGTAGAATGATGGACGAAAGCGGATCCAGACCGAGGATATTTAGAATAATCAAGAAAATGATTATCTCCGCCTTCGTCAAAGCCATATAGCGATAGGAAACGTATATACTTTTCTATTTTCGTTTGTTTCTCTGTTTACGCAGTAAATCAGGGGCGTTTAGCTTAAAGAAGGTGCTGTGGAAGACCTTTTTTAAAACTATCTTATCCTAAGAGTCCGTCTTTGCTGTATAACCCAATGGACCGCCAATGGGCAGTAGTTGCCAAATCGTCATTCGCCCCGTCTTAAGAGCTCCTAGTTACGGCTTGCCAGCACCCCTCATCTTCAGGCGGTACTGAATTAGCTCCTTCTGCATTGTCTTGCCGTCTCTAGTGTTTGGCAAGGCAGCCCGGCAGTTTGTAAGAAACAATACCTAGAGCTGAGATACTAATTACAGCTTAGGTCCAAAGAGCGGAAAGTGTTTTTTTGCATCTCATAAGGAACGCTGTCCCCTCACATGTCGTCGCCAAAAAGCTGATTATAGAGTTTCTTGTCTGCAATGGTTTCGGGCTTGTCATCCGGCGTAAGCTCACGTGACGTGCGGCACGTTTCGCATATCCACAGTCTTTGATCTCCAGTCCACACACAGCAGTCACTGACCAGTTTTTTGTCACATCGTCCGCACTTCACATGATCACCTTTGTTATGCGTTACACTGTTACTAGTTTAACCAATTCATTCTCTTATTCTTTAGTGTCCATCTCTCTAAGGGTATTATCGCACGTTACAACTGCTTTTAGTAGCACGGAAATACACACTTCACGTGTTTCTGCCCTTTGTATCTTCTGCAGTTGGAAGGCGTTGACCTTACGCGCTTTATTGTAAAGGTGCTGGTAACGTGCTAGCATGCGGTCATCACTATCGTTCATCCGACTTGCTTTGCTTGGCATACTGCTAGCCCCCCTGCCGAACCACACCGTTCTCTCGAAGCACGTTCGTTAAGTGTAGCTGCATCTTTTTGACAAGGATAAGGCACTCCGTTTGCTTTCCCTTATCTGTCATTGCTTGAAGGTGGTCAGGTCGGACATCGGCCATAATGCCATTCAAAACGCCCAAGCATCTATCCCTTACTTTTTCCTCATATACTATCTGAGCAACTTCTTCCCAGAGTTCTGCACGTGTCTGTCCAGTCCAAAGCATTACTTCATCTGGGTCAAGTCCTACCCACCTACCCCACTTATCTTGCTGTCCTCTCGTACTGTAAAAAAGCTCATCGTAGTCATCGGACCCGCGCTTCTTGGCAGCATACTTACGCTTATGTAAGCGGTCTTTACCTCGGTGCTTCTGTTTCCAAGTTGCTATGCGGTCGCGGCAAGCAGGGCACGTTTTAAGTGGGCCCGCGTGCTCGTGGCGACAGGTAGGACAAACTACCATTGTAATACCATAATACTTCATACTCTACAATAAGCCTTTCTCATACGCTATAAAAGGGCTGAAGCAATTTAGCGGGTAGCGGCCTCAAGGTAGACGGATTAATAAGAGACTGTCGCTATAAAAGCGTTATTTTTTAAAATGGTCAGTGCTCTAAGCTCCCTAGTTTTATATTGAAAGAATGGAGAGTACAAAATAGACATAGGCGCTGCGGTAAAAATGCGGGTTTCCGCGTGAGTCCTCACGTGATGCTTAATTGCATTTGATCAACCCTCGTAATTACAGCAGCATCTTATGACCTTATGATCTCCTCTCTCCACGAGCCAAGCAAGGATGTGCCTGACGCATACGGCATCTGAGACCCCTAATCAGGCACATCCTCCATAAAACTGGCCTAAAAACTAACACACAGAGGCCACTATGTGCCTACTTGTGGAAGGGAATACAAGCACTACTGCTGGGCCTTGGTTTCGTAGAAGGCTTTTGTTTAACGCATGCCGCCTGAAATCTTGGTTGTATGCAGTTGCATAAAATTACTGCATTCTCATTATCGATCCACAACGGTCGGAGTCTGCCGCCGAAATCTCAAGAATAAGAGTATAAGTTAGTGTCGGAGCCGCGCTTGGCCCCCATTTATTTTTTTAGGTTATATCCTATGGCCTTCAGATATCCTCGGTTCTGGATCCGCTTTCGTCCATCAGTTCCAATAGAGCGAACCGGCCTCTCCTATCTTTAAAATATAAATGTTCAATCTCCTTTTCGAGCGCTTGAAACGCTTCTTCGTCCAATGGCACGAGTACACAAAAACTTAAATTATCCAACGCCTTTTTCGGATTTAATGGGTCTATCTCCATCGTTTTAGCCTGCCATCGTCAGAAAAAGCAAATTTTACGAAACCACCCGAATGTTCGCGAAACAAGTGCCCCGACTTGCTCAGGCATCATCATCTCCCAATGTTTGTTAGGATTTAGCCTACAAGTTGTAAGAACGCGCTATTATTATTTGAATTATACTCAATTATAATGGGCCCACTGGAAGGGCATATTTCTTCATGACCATGTTCTACCCACCTTTTTAACATGTTGTAGCGTCACACCGCCACCGTTAGCGCTAAAAACCAAGATAAGGTGCTCTCGAAGGGTATAGTCGGCATGTAAAACGAGGGGTAATGCGTTTTTAGCTACCTCGACAAGATGTTTACTTTCACGATACGCGTCGGTTAGATACTTGCCGCTTCGTTATCTCTTATTGATGTATGACCTACTGCGTCAGCTGCGAGCACCATGTCCATATGTGGCACAAAGTGCGTGTCACGCGGGGTTACATAGTGCCGTGTCGTCGGTGCTATTGGGCGTAGGGAGGTCCTTGCTGTCAAAACACAAAAGGGGAGTCAAACAAAATGAACTCACTTCAGACGAAGATCATAGCGGTAATAATAGTCCTCATGCTAGTATTCGGACTTCTGGCTTTCTACCTGTCAATCCGTGGGGGGTTGATTTGATAGAAACGCTGCAGCCGGAACAATACTAACTTCTGGGCCCGGCTATTCGGTGGTGGAAATCGTACCCTTATCCTTTGGTTTTCGGTAGGGATAATTATCGGGATTTTCATCGGCTGGCATTGGTTATAGTGTAGCTTATGAGCATTTGCATAGCACACGGCAGAGGGTCGACCGGCCATGGTGCACGTGGGTTTAAGCACCACAAGCTCAACATTTCGCCATTTCTTTTGCCTTATTTCATGTTGTCGGCGATAATAGTAGCCGCCGTGTTAACCGTTAAAAAAAGAAAGAAAAGGCAGGTCATTGGCCTTGCATCATCATCTTCATCGTGTCTTCGAGCGTAATTGCCACTTTAACTTCCATTGTGTTCCAAGTCGAAATGGCCATATTCTCCGGTTCCATTGAAAATGCGTGCATCGCCCCAAAAGACGGGGCTTCAAGTACCTGAACCGTCAAATGCTCGGAAAGCACATTCCAGCCACCAACCATTTTTGACGCCATATTTCGCTGCGAGCTCCCCGACCTTGCCCATCCACTCAATCATCGTCTTTCTTGATGTTTTGTTGTGGAGCGCAGACACCTCGGGGGGGTGCCTTGATTCACTAAAAACTTCAGCATTTTGAATCATCTCCTTTATTTATTGTCAGAGTCGCATTCTTGCCTCAGCAAAGCGCGACAGACGACGGGAATCCCCCGTAGGAAAGCCCTACACAAAAAAATTGCTGATTGCTCGCAGCATGCCGAGCATTTGAACCTCAGAGCCCGGCGATCTAATGAAAACCCCTGTACACTTTGCCGAAGTCTATGCCAGCAATCGTCTTATGACGATAGAACAAGCTCTTTTCTTTAACAGCGGTTCGTAATTGTGCGTTTGAAATGCCGTTTTGCAGCGCCAAATACGCTTCCATAAACGCTGCGAGGTCATCTGCTGCTTTGACCAACTCACCGTCGACCGGATTGTATAGGTCTCGGTTGTAAGATGCGGTTATCGCTTCAGACGTTGTTTTCTGTACTTTACCCTCAACCGTCACCTTGGAAACAAACTCATCCTCGGTAAACATCTGCATTTCAGGCTGCCACGCTTCCGGGATAAGCTTCGGTCGGTAGATCCGCCGTTGCATCTCGTCCCGTTCAAACTCCTTTACGAAGCGGTCGACACCGGTGGCGGCCCGCTTGACGGGGCTAATGACGTCCTTGGTGAGTACCTCAGGCAAGTCGTGGAAGAGGCCGGCAAAGTAGTTGTTAGCGCGGCGTTTTGAACAGGCGTCAATCGTTAAGGAAAACAGGTACGACATGATGGCAACGATGAGCATGTGGCCAAGCACCGAGGTCCGCGGAATCCGGTACAGCTGCCCCCACCGAACCTGGAACCGAAGCCGCCCGCACAAGTCCACGAAGCTGCGATAGGTCGGAAAAAGGGAGAGCTTCCGCAGCCCATCCACGTCAGACAGTGCCTCCTGCCGCCGCTGAAGGCCGCGCTGGATCTCGTCGATCTCGTAGTCGTTCCAGTTTTCGTGTTTGATGATATCAAACTCCCACTTGGTGGCGTAGAAATGGGCGGCGTCGAGTATCTTTCGGTTGATAGAGTCCTGCGGATTGAAAAGATAGGCTTCGAATCGTTCGTCCAAGCCGTCTAGGTCGGCGATGAGGGGGGTGAAGCGGGAATGGACCTCTTTTTTGAGCTCTATGAAGGTCTCCTCGTTAGCTTTGATCCGCTCGAAGACCTGTGGTTTTATGTCTGTGAGGGTGAGACGCTCGAAGAACTCGAAAAGCCCGCCTTCAATAATCTCGGTCCAGCTGAAGTCATCTTCGTGTTCGGCGAACTTGCCGAGCACGTAAGCGATAGTCATCTTGTGTCCTTGTTTGTCTAGCTCTGTGAGGGGGATCGGACACAGCTTGTCGTTCCAGCGGCGCATCTCAGCCGCTTGAAAGAGTTCTATGAGGAGTTCTTTTCCAACCATTTTTCGTGTGTTTTAATCACTCCTGTTAACGAGTTATACCTTAAAAGCATCTCTTCCTTCTGACTTTTAAAATCGCCGTGTGAAAGCTCCTCTCACGCATCCGCAAGTAATCCAAGCTATTGAACGTCTTTTAGGCGGTAGAAATGACAAAGAACTACTTTTTTTAAATACAACTCGCTTGCCCCGTTGGTGAAACGACAGCAGATTCCACTATCTCGAATAAAAGGAAATTTTATTCTAGGCGATCTTAGAAATTTCACTGAACAATACGGCAATATTGTCCAATGGGATTAGTCAAATCGAGCGTATATTATGACACTCGGCGTGAGTGGGATCGATTGGAAGCACTATAAGCACCCGCTGCCTGAGCACGTGTATGGTGTGTATATGAAGGACTGGAAAGGCGTAGCCCTGTAAAATATGTTGAAAGAACCTTTCATGTCTTGTAAATGAAAATCTCGTTTTGGCTTTTGACGAGTTTCATATTTTCTATTGGGTGCTGATAGCTTATGACCCTCGTTTCGCTTCGTGTTTCAGTCTTTATTTTCTTCACGATTCTGTTGTTTATCCTTCCTTCGTATTGGAATAAGAATATAACATCAGCATCAGAGATGTCTTGCTTGAAAAGGTTTCCGAGAATGACTTCGGCTTTTCTTGCTCTGAGCTTGGCTATAAACCATCGAATAGGCTCTATCTCAACTCCCTTCACATGATCGCATAACTTTGAGGCTTCTATAAGGGCTTCTCCTGTTCCACATCCAAGGTCGTAGAAGACTTCATCTTTCTTAAGGTCTGCCAGTTTAAGAGCCTCTGCTGCAGTCTTCCTCGGAGTAGGACTATATGCTGCTCCTCCTGCCAGCATAGGATAGTAAAGAGAAGCTATGATGTATGCTACTACCAGAACAATTATGCTTATTACTCCATTCACAAGAATACTCATCTCATATTTTCCTCAGCTTCCAATACCTGTTTCTAACAGTGCTTCTCGAGTATAAAATCATTAAAGATAGCCTCATAAGTCAAACAATAATGGCAGCGAGCTGCAACTTAGGCGTGTAGCTTAAAACGTCACAGCATTATATACCTCCCGTATGTCGCTGTCCCTAAATCGGTTTCAGTGAGGCGGATTTCGAGACTCGTGCATCAAGCGAGGGCCATTTCGATACTCGGATTAAGCACCCGCGACTGCATTTTTTACAGTCCGCGCATTCAATTACGAAGGGGTTGCTCACCGGCTCATTTTTTGTGTGCATCTAAGATTACTCTTGAGCTGCAAACTGCTGTGACATCTCAAGCTGCTTATCAGTCTCAACAGCTCCGGGTTTTAAAAGTTGTAATAACTCCCTCGCTTCGCCGGTCAACGTTGAAGTCAATTTCATTGTTCGTCATCCCACCTGTACAACTTATTCTTCGTTTGCAAGCGATCCACGCTGCAATTGTAACAGATCCCATTATGGCAGCACAGCACTGCTCCACACTGCACACACCGCCACTTCGCGTTCTCACGCTCTATAAAAGCGGCAAGCGAATGCCACTCGATAAAGGTGAGATTTTCGATGACACTCATGCGGTGCTGCTTTTGATATCGTGTGTCAATTCGTTCTCTCTTGCCGCACGTGACTGCTGTATTTTAGTTTTGTTTAGCTTGGATCACAACGTTGATATTCGAAGACTGTAGCTTTATAAACGATTATAAACCGCGCTCGTATTCGCACTGGCGTTGATGGTTACGTTTGCTGCACCACCTTCGCACTTATAGATTCGCTGCTATTCGGCGCATCAATTCTGCAGCAAGCAGCTAAAGAAGCTCCCTGAGCGCCCGCTTAAATGAAGCTTGGCAGTGAGCAACCTCGGGCGGGTCGATGGAACCACGATTGAATTTCTGTCAGACATCGAAGTTTCAAAAAAACGTGTGGGCTCGATTTAAATCGCAGATCAAGAACGGAAGAAACGGGATATAGAGGTGAAATTATGCCAACAGGAATTGTGCTCGGTGGCGGAGGAACGCTCGGCGATTTCCAAGTAGGCGCTTTAAGATTTCTATACGAAAAGGGCATCCTACCTGACATTAAGTGCGTTAGCGGAACGTCAATTGGCGCGATCAACGCGGTAATCGTCTCGACTGGCAAAGATTGTGACAAGCGCCTGGAAAGGTATTGGTCTGAGGATGTGATTGGCAGCAAAGATCTGATTCCCCAACACACTTGGTCCGAAGGCATCGCTCCAATGTTAAAAGCGTTGATTCTATCTGAGAAACATTCTAAACTTTCTGTCGGACGCCTCCGTTTTATCGGACGTATTTGGGCAATAGCAGACCTCCTCCAAGAATCAAAGGAGAACTCTATTCGAGATATCATCAGCGGAATTAACGACTTGGAAGACATCTTCGGAACCGCAGTAAGCGAGAGTGCCCTTTACACAATGGACAAGCTAAAGCAACGGATGCTAGACAAGATCGACAATATAGAAGAAGCATTGGACCCAAAAATTGTGTTCTGTCTGTACGCGACAAACGTGGAGACGGGAGAAAAAACGTGCTTTACGAACAATAAGCAGCTGGTTGGCACTCATGATCGTACGCTGTACGTGCAGTGTCAGTCGTCGAGCCTGTTAGTCCAAGCAGCCCTTGCTTCGGCAGCGGTGCCGGTGATATTCCCGCCTGTTAAGGCGTGCGGAAGCTATCACATCGACGGCGGTTTCCGAGAGGTCGTCCCCGTCAAGGGAGCGATTGAATGCGGCGCCGACGATATCTATGCCATCCTCTGCCTTCCACGTTTTGAAAACAGACGACAGTATGCATTTTTAGATGTGAGTAGCGAAGAAGAGGGTAAAGTGAGTATGCATTGGGGCACGAGCAATTTGCTTGATGTCCGACCTGAGGATTGGGTCATGAATAACAGAAACTGGAATCCGAAGAGCGATGAATGCGACGCGCTCGACATCGCAAATCGGACGGCCGCGATCCTAATAGATGAGCTCACGGAATTTAATCTCGGCGCCACTGATAAAACAGGCAAAAAACCCAAACTGACAGTGATTGATCCCCTGATCCCAGTTCACGGTTGGACTCAGCTCAACATAGGCCTACTTAAAATTGATGCTGATCAGGGCTACATGCGGGCATTCGACGTTCTTTGTGTCGAGTCGACGCCGATCTACGGCAAGTGTGAGCGGCTTACTGCTGTCATAACGTTAAAACGGATCAAGATCTGGGCGTTGGAACACCAGCTTATCAAGGACTGGTCGGAAGTAAAAGACAAGTCGCAATCTGCTGTGATACCTCTTTTGGATGGACCGAACGTGTCGTGCGGCTTGCATCATTGCTGTGAAAACGTGGTTGATACAAAAATTCTCAGAGACATCAGACAGATGAAGAAAGAGCTGAAGGAGTGTATCGACAGGCGAAGGGATATTGTCGAGCGTAGCTCACTTTCCGCTGTTGACAAGAAACGTTGCCTCCCCGATGATTACGTCAGTATGTACATGTGCTGGGAACCGCACAACTGGAGCGTTGGGGGGGAAGAGGAAGCACCACTAATACCTACCCCATGGCATAAGCTCGACCTCGGTGAGTTAGGGTCAGACGTAATCGAGGAGGATTGGTCCCTCGGGCATCCACCGGTCAAATGCAAATCTCGTTCATTGTTGCGCTTTGGGGCTAAATCACATAAGGTCATGGTCGTTTGAGTTGTGCAACTCCTCCCCAAAGTGTGCAAGGGCATCAAGGAAACAAATTCAGTTAAGGTTCGAGACTATTTGACGGATGAGGCGGTGAATGACGATGTTTCTTTCTTTCTTGAGGAGATCTCAGACATTGACACCACAAAAAAGACGGACACGTCGTTCTAGGCGAATATAACTCCGAGATTGGGAAACAGTTCAGGGAACATTTCTTGGACGAAATTGGTGATGTCAATGTCATTTATTGCACCGACTATTCCAACTTTCGCTTGACTGATAAAGAATGGGTGACGGGGCTCTGGAAAGAACTTGGAATCAAGGCTAACTACGAAACGATACGCCAAAAATACAAATGATGAAGTAGCTGTGAACAGACACCCACGCAAGCATTCTGTGTGAGTGGGCCGTGGAGTTTGTTTCTTCCTGCTCCAGGGGTTTGGACTCGTTTTCCGCGCGTAGGATAAAAAGAATAATCAAGTAGAGTGAGTGTAAATGGTACAAGTGATCTCATGGACACGATGGACATCGAACAAATTCACAAAAAGCTACAAACGGATTGGGCCAACTGGACTGATGACGACGAAGATCAATGTTTATCCATATGCAAAAAAGAGCTAATCACTGCACTTCAAGCAATCAACGCTTATCTTGTGAACTATGATCTTAAGACAAGAATTGAAAAGGACCCCACTCCGAAAGTCTGTGAGTTTTGCGAGAAGACTTACAAAGGGGCGGAACCAGTCTGTGACACATGTCTATTAGACATGAAACTAAAACTCCGCAGGTTTAGCTTTTTATTAACCGAAAAGAACATGCGTAAGGTATATAGTGAACTTTTAGATCGATAACTTAGCCCCCCCCAAACTGTTGGATCTTATATAACATTCTTGACAGCCCAGCAAGCTTGAAGAACTCCTCCGCCGCGACATATCCTGTCTCCTTATACTAATCAAGGCGGGTTCGTTGCCCTCTTGACAAGATAACTTGTATTTTCGAGAGTATCTTGGCGCGTGTAAGGTTTTTTGTGCGATACTTGATTGAGCAAAATCTCCTCGGTAATTGCTTCGGGGAAGGCCTCGATTCGCTCTCCTCGTTCTTTGTTTAACAAAAAATACGAGCACGAATCATAGCAACGTAGCATAAGACTATATGTGCTCCACACATATGGTTTTACAGAAAGAAAAGGAGGTGAAACGTGTACAAATCGAATAACAGTAGTTTCGGCAGTAGCAGTGGTAGTGGTAGTGGTAGTTTTAACAAATACGGAAGCGGATCGTCCAAAGACTCCCCAGTGAAAGTTGGCGAAAAACACGACGTAAAAATTGAAGATACTGCTCAACAAGGAGACGGCATTGCGCGCATTAGCGGGCTTGTGGTCTTTGTTCCAAACACAAAGATCAACGATTCAGTTAAGGTTGAAATCAAGGAGATAAAGCGCAACTGTGCGGTCGCCGAGGTCGTCGAAGTTCCTGAGGAAGTAACAACCTTAGGGCAAGTCGAATAGCCTCACTTGTTTAATCGGAATTTTTTCTTGAAGGATGGATCGGCCGCATTGTTGTTCGGGGGTTTTTGACCCTATTATTTGACGAGGATGTTGTTTTTCCATCGGTTTTTTATTAACGACTGGTTTTTGAGCTCATTCTCTCTAGTTTTTCCGGATCGAGTCTCCGCCTGGTATAGGCGACCACGTTGCTATAGCGCTTTCAATTTATCAGCATACTGGCCGAGCTTGTCTCGATAAGTGCTTTTCTTGGCATCTTTTTGGCGATGGGCAAGATGTTTACAGAACGTCTCTAATCATCTCATCAAATTACTGTTGAGTCTCTATGCCCTCGTAAGTGCAAAAAATGCGACCCGTTTGAACTTCGACTCATTATTGGTGATATAAGATCGCATAACGCTTGAAATGGAGCTGCCCCAGATGGGAGCATGAGGGTACATACTCTATACCGGACTTAATAATTGCAACATAGGTTGCGCGAAGCACGAAGATATCAGCAACGTATGATCTCGGCGATATGAAATATTATATACCAAGATCGATATGTTAGTTATCGATTACTAACACAGTTATGGCAACCGAACGTAAGAACACGCAGACAAGGAGAGAAGAAGCGCTTATTGTAGCAATGACTATCATTCACAAGGAGGGGATACACAACCTCACTCTTCGCCGCGTAGCAGAGGGTCTCGGCATATCTGAGGCCGCTCTGTTCCGTCATTTCAAGGACAAGGAGGACCTGATTGACCTCCTAGCCTCGAAGGTGTTCGATCAGTACATGGTCCGGGAGCCTGAAGGCGATGAAAATGTCGAAGCAGGCCTTCTTGCGATGATGGCGGCCCAGTTCTCTTCCTTCCAGGGAGCGCCTGAGGCGACATCCGTGCTATTCCAAGAGGAGATTTTCCGCGAGTACCCTGCGGTCAAGGAGCGGTTCGACAAGAGGCGGCATCAGAGAGCAGACCGGATTGCCAGAATGGTCAGGAATGCACAGGCAAAGCGTCAGGTAGCCAGAGACGTTGATCCCGAGGTATTCGCTCTCATATACATGGGCGCGATGCGCAATGCAGTCATGGAATGGCGGTCTGAGGGATGCGCTTCTGACCTCCTCAGCAAGGCCGCCCCCCTCCATTCACATCTGGTTCGCATCCTGCAAGAGGGCACATCGCGTAGTGAGTGATCGCGGTTGCATCTCTACTCTGTGTTGTATCCCAAAAAGAGAGAGAAAATGCTCATAAGTCAAAAAAAACGGAGGATTAACAATGGCAACAAAAGAGAGACCTGATATGTTCTGCTATCAATGTTCGCAGACAGTGATGGGAGAAGCTTGCACGCTGAAGGGCGTGTGCGGAAAGGAGCCGACGATTGCGCGCTTGCAGGATAATCTGATTTTCGCTATAAAAGGGATTAGCGCTTATCTTTACCACGCGCGGGAGCTCGGTTATACCGACGATGCAGTAAATGCCTTCATCGAACGCGCTTTTTTCTCTACGCTTACGAACGTCAACATGGACGCTATGGAATACGTCAAGCTCGCCCTTGAGGCAGGCGAGATGAACATTAGAACCATGCAGCTGCTTAAAAAGGCACACATCGAGCGTTACGGGGAGCCGGTTCCTACCCAAGTTCAGACAGGAACGGTCAAGGGGCACGGTATCCTCATCACCGGTCACGACTTTAAGGTGCTTGAGGAACTCCTCAAGCAGGTCGAGGGCACTGACGTCAACGTATACACACACTCTGAGATGCTTCCTGCGCACGGCTACCCGGGTTTGAAGAAATATGCAAACCTCGTCGGCAACCTCGGCAAAGCATGGCCCGACCAGTACGAGCTGTTTCCCAAGTACGAAATGGCAATTTTGGGGACGACCAACTGTTTCCTCGTGCCTAAAAAGGATATCAAAGACCGGATGTTCTCAACTGGTCTTGTCAGACTGCCGGGCGTGCAAAACATCGAAGGTTACGACTACGCGCCTGTGATCGCAAAAGCACAGTCGCTGCCGGAGCTCCCCGACGCACCAGGCGAGTATGTGCTCACCACTGGTTTTTCAGCTTCTGTCGTGTTGTCGCTCGCAGACAAGATCAAGCAGCTCGTTGAAGAGGGCAAAATACGCCACTTCTTCCTTGTTGGTGGCTGTGATACCCCGATGAAGAAGAGCGAGTACTACCGCGAGTTCGTACAGAAGCTTCCGAATGACACGATCGTTCTGACGCTGGCGTGCGGCAAGTTCCGCTTCAATGATCTTGATTTGGGCGATATAGAAGGCGTTCCTCGTTTGATCGACCTCGGACAATGCAATGACGCGATTGTCGCCATTGAAATCGCACAGGCACTCGCCGGCCTCTTCGGCGTCGGGGTCAACGAACTGCCGTTGACGCTAGTGGTGAGCTGGATGGAACAAAAGGCAGTCTCTATCCTCTGGAGTCTACTCGCACTCGGCTTGAAAGGCATTTACCTCGGACCGATCCTCCCGGGCTGGGTTAACGACGAAATTCTGAACCTTCTCGTCGATACCTACGATATCAAGCTGATAAGCACACCGGACGAAGACATCAAGAAGATGCTCGCTTAAAGAAAGCGAAGGCTATTGCATCAAACCAAAATCGATGCTCAGCAGATAAGGAGAAAGAGGATTTAGGAGAGAACCAATGCCACCACATTGCGATACGAGAGATGGTCCAGTTGTCAGTGCTGCACGAGTAGCGCTAGACACGGGAAATGTGAATTTTGTCCTCATCTGGGTACCAGAGAGTGCAGAAAGTGAGCTGAAAGATGTGTTCGAAAAGACCCTCGAGGTGAGAAAGAAAGGCCCAGAAGCGCAAGCTCTGGCCGATGAATGGTTTTTCGAAAACGTTGTACGTTTGCATAGAGCAGGCGAAGGGGCGCCGTTCACGGGCCTCAAACCGGCTGGGCTTGATTGGGGCCCTGTCGTGCCACGGGCGGAAAAGGCCATCGAAACAAATGATGCGACTGACGCGATTAGCTTCGTTCTGCGCGCTATCGAAGACGATTTGCAGCAACGGTTTAAACGCACCATTTCAACAAAGAACTATGGCGTAAACGACGTCAGAGCGGGACGGGAATTCGTCGAGGCGTACATCAACTTCGTTGTTTACTCTCACCACCTATTTGCCCAAGTGACGAAAGGACAAAGTGGCGCTGATGAACAGAAACACCAATGCGCATAGGGGGTTGTTGAACGCTACGGCAATTTCTAAAGCAGCATTTAACTAAGAACCGTTTTGATGGTTAGTATTTTGGAGGCACACTCTTGAGCCAAATTGAAATGTACAAAGGTAAAGCAGTTGATACAAAAACACTTGTCGAATATTCGGCTGATTCGATAGTAAGCAAGACCCTGATCGACACGAAAGCGGGCACTATCACGCTGTTTGCGTTCGATGCCGGGCAGGGCTTGAGCGAGCATGCCGCGCCGTACGATGCGGTTGTGCAGATCATCGATGGCGATGCTGAGATTACCATCGGAGGCAATGCTGTCCATGCTAGTGAGGGACACATGGTCGTCTTGCCCGCAAACATCCCTCATGCGCTTCAAGCCGTAAACCGTTTCAAGATGCTTCTGACAATGATTCGCGCCTAGAATCCGGGACTCAAATTTCGAGGTATTACGCTTGAAAAAAGACACAGAGGAAGCCAATTACACAGGCGAAGAGGCCTAATTACACATGTTCCGATAGACTTGTTTGGCTGAGATGATGCCCTTTGGAAAACGCCGTTGCCGTTTCCGGTCTTACGAAGTACTACAACAATATACCAGTCGTTGACCACGTCAGTTTCAATGTACGAGTGGGCGAGATATTTGGCTTTCTAGGCCCCAATGGCGCCGGAAAAACCACCACGATGAATATGCTCACCGGCTTAACAGAGCCAAGCGAGGGCAGCGCAGCGTTATTTGGCTATGACATCCAACGTGAGGCCCTTGCCGCCAAGAGACAATTGGGCATCGTCCCCGAGATCTCCAACATCTATGACGATCTGCCTGCGTGGGACAACCTTATCTTCACCGCGGAGCTCTACCACGTCGGAAGACGCGAGAGGACAAAGCGGGCAACGGAACTTCTCAACCTCTTTGATCTTTTCGACCGCAGAACTGAGAAGGTCAAGGGTTTTTCAAAGGGGATGAAGCGTCGTATCACGCTGGCGATGGGGTTGATGAGCAACCCGCGCCTGCTGTTTCTTGATGAACCCACCTCGGGGCTGGACGTCCACAGCACCTTGATTATCAAGGACGTGATGAAACAGCTGAACGAAGAGGGCGTCACCATCTTCATGACCACACATAATATCGAAGAGGCCAGCGTGACGTGCGAGCGGGTTGCAATTATCCACAAAGGGAAAATCGCCGCCATTGATGCCCCCGAGAAGCTAAAAACGACCATTGAGAGCGTACAGTCAATCGAGGTAGCCTTTGAACGAACGCCTTCCGAGATCGTGCACGACCTGCAAAACCTCCCTTTGATCAGCGAGGTGCACAAAGCCGGCGACAAATTCAGGCTCTACACCCATGACCCGGCGGGAGCCCTTTCAGGCTTGTGCGAGTATGCAACGAAGAATAACTTGCGGCCCCTAAGCGTCAATACATTCGGGCCAAGTCTCGAGGACGTGTTCGTGCGACTTACGGAGATAAGAGCCACCTCGGGGGAGAAGTGAATGCGGGGGGGAGTTGGATGAGCGCAAACGTATCGGCGGCTAGCCAGTTGCGAGTCAATATCGACGCAGCCTGGGCAATCGCGAAGAAAGACATGCGGATCTACTACCTCAAGCCCCCGCCTATAATGTTTGGGATCATGTTCCCCTTTGTCATATTCTTCTCATTCGCGATAGGAAGAAACGTCCCGGCGATAACCCTGCTTCCGGGCTTGCTCTCGATCACCATAATCTTCAGCGCCTCGTCAATAGGGCCCATGGTCATCCCGACTGAGCGGCGAGTGAGGACGTTCGAACGCCTGCGATCGGCACCGATATCAGCCTATTCAATCACACTTGGCAAGATCCTCAGCGGCTTTTTGTTTAGTGTTGCCGTGGCAATCATTCCTCTTATTATCGGCCTCGCGTGGCTTGCAGCACAGATCGTCAGCTTCACCGGCTTATTCCTCGGTGTCGTTCTCCCGGCGTTCTGCTTTGCAACGCTGGGGATACTATTCGCCATGCTCCCAACGGAAAACCCCGGCGATATCATGATGGCGCTCAACGTCGTTCGCCTTCCACTGATCTTTATCAGCGGCCTCTTTATCCCTCTTGAAAGCCTGCCGACGTGGGGACAGGCTGTGGCGGCGTTTTCTCCGCTCACCTACGCAAATGACCTGGTTACATACGCGTTTCAGGGAAAGACTGTCTACGGGGTGCTTGTGGACTCCCTTGTCTTGCTCGTTTTTACGGGCGCGTTTCTGCTGCTGAGCGCGCGTTTAGAGCGAAAATTCAAAAAATAGCTGGGCGTGACCTCCGCCTGATATAGGCGACGTTCTCTAACAACAAGAGCTTATATTATGACTCACGGCGTGAGTGGAATCGAGTGGAGCGCCTACCAGCATCCGCTGCCTGAGCACGTCTATGACATCTACATGCAATATTGGAGAGACGTCCGGTTCTAACAATCGTGCGAAGCAACAATCCGTTTAATCTTCCTTACTGACATTGTAGATATGTTTACGGGAGTCTTAATGTTGTTAGACCTAATTATTACGTAACCAGATTTGATTAGCTAATAAAGGAGCTAGAGCATGGAGTTTAGAGAACAAGCAGAACTACTAAAAAAAGTGCTGGGTTTAAAAAAGGAACCACTGGCAATCACGTTCACCAACGAAGAAGTTTCAGAGGGCTTGTACGAGAAAACATCGATTTGTAAGGCGTTGAAACGTGCTGCGGAAGGTGACTGTTTTGTTATTGACGAAAAGGTAGAGACCTGCCCCGGCGGCAGTAGATATTGTGGTTTCACGGAAATTGCGGGACAACAAAAAAGGAGACTTCAGCGGTTCCTAACAAAAGGAGAGAGGCTCACCAGTTCGATTGTATCATTCGAGAGAATGTTAAAACTGACGGTTCAACCGCCTACCGGATTGGCGGACCGATTAGTGATATGTCCGCTTGAAAAAACAACACTAAGACCGGACATTGTGTTGTTTCAGTGTAACCCAGAACAAGCGTGTCGGCTGATAACCTTGGACACCTACTGGGATGGCATATCACCACAACAACAAGTCATAGGAGCATTATGCCATAGCGCTATAACATATCCCGTAATGACTGGATGCACGAACATAACGATGGGTGATTGGACGGCACGAAAACAGCAGGGATTTGAGCCAGACATACTGTTCGTGTCAGTGCCGTACGAACGCATGCACAATTTAATAGCTGCTGTCCCCAACTGCTCAGCAGGAGATGCAGGAGCAGTAATACCCGAAGGATTTCAATCAGGGTAATTAAGATCAGGGTAGTCCTTGCGTCTTGCTTGATTTTTTGTCAATGCTGGACCAAAATGAAACTTCATGCACGTAGAGCAACTATCGGCGACCTCCGCCATGTCAAGACGGACGTTTTTGGGATTCCTGGTGCTTTTTCTTTTGGTGAAATGACCACGAGAAAGGCTAGCCCCCCTTCGTGAATTGTCTGATAGATTCTTGTTGGCAGCCCTGCAAGTACGGAGAGCGTGTGGGGCAGCCGAATCATTGGATAACTGTAATCTTCTTTTGCGTGGTGTAGCGAGATTTTGCTGCGGTGAATCTCCAACAACTCATGCTTAGGCAGCTCAGCATCTGCGAAAACCCTTGAGTGATGTTTTTCGGATTCGTGTTGTTTGGCTAGCATAATGGTGTTTAGGATCAGTGCAAGCGATTAATCGTTATGATTAGCCGCGGGCGACTGAGTGCACAGTGCAGGCTTTAGTCAAGATTTCCGACCCGCGACAAATGAAATATGAGGCACCGACAGCATCCCACATTTTAGACCAGTTAAAGCGAGGGGGGCTTAAGCTTTCCTTCAGTTGGTATCGACGATAACGCTGTCTCGTGAAACACCCTTAAAGCCATTGACGCGACACGATCATATTCTGCGCTGACGGTTTCGCGTGAAACGGCTCTGCATCGCGCCGTAGGAGTTGCCTGAAAAGCCACACGAGCACAGAGCGCGGGGCGATATTGACCACAGGTTGCAGTGACCTCGGTAAAAACAGGGCCCCAAAATCTTTCAGGAGGGTGACCATCGCCTCTGCTACCTTGCCATCGGCTATCTCTCGGCCAAACCGCGGCATAAAGGACTGCAGCATCGTTATTATAGAGTTGTCGACGTCAAGGGGTGGTTCGTTTACGACGACTTTGAGGACAGACGGCAGCTCGAGCGCGGCTTGCAATGCGATGAGGCCGCCAGAGCTCAGCCCGAAGACGTTGTGCGCCCCAGTCTCGGTTAGAAGCGTATCCACGTCTTCAACTTCTCTGGCATGCTATAATTGTCACCAAATGGCCCACTCAGACCGCCGCCGCGCCTATCAGGAATATACACGGTGAACGCATCCGATAGAGCAGCGTCGAGCTTCGAATAACTCTGTGAGGCATCGGCGCCTCCGTGAAAAAGAATAACGCCCGGGCCATCGCCCATCTGGCGATACCCTATCGCAGTCCCGTCCTTAGAGACGACTGAACTCATCTCGTATTTTCGGTTGCTCACCTAAATCCTCTAATGCTGCTAGAGTTGCCCTTAATTGAACCGCATGTCAAGTTGGGCAGCTGACGGAATTGTCCAAACAAAATTCGACCCGTCTTCCATCGCGCTGCACAAACTTTTTTTGTTAGCTCTGGATTTGTCGCACCAGACCAAACACATTAATGATGCGCCCTCTCTCCACGACCTTGCCATTGGCGAACTTGTTGAAGGCCATCATAGTGCCTCTGACCTGTTTGCCTGTCGCTGGGACGCCCATAAACGTGCCAGAGTGAGTGCCACGCAACGTCGATC
>Ga0209226_10000218_pt1 | contig 36680 bp, 26 predicted proteins | sample BarGraNGADG00212_2_FD_184497 | JGI IMG/M metagenome (GOLD analysis project Ga0209226, IMG submission 184497) | Arctic peat soil microbial communities from Barrow, Alaska, USA - Barrow Graham LP Ref core NGADG0011-212 (SPAdes) (version 2) | ecosystem: Environmental > Terrestrial > Soil >...
GCAATACAGCCAGCACGACAATCTCCGGCTTAGTGGCAGGGACATATAATTATACGGTTACCAATGCAGTCGGATGTACTTCGGTACTATCTGCCAATGTTGTGATCAATGTACAACCGGCCACACCAACAGCACCTGTAGTAGGAGTTATCACGCAGCCTACCTGTGCAGTGCCAACAGGGAGTGTGATTTTAAATAGCTTACCAGCCATAGGAACCTGGACGATTAATCCGGGAGCTATAACTGGCTCAGGAGTAACTACGACAATCTCCGGCTTAGTAGCAGGGACATACACTTATTTTGTTACCAATGCAGCAGGGTGTACTTCGGTACTATCTGCCAATGTTGTGATCAATGTACAACCGGCCACACCGACAGCACCGACAGTAGGCGTTATCACGCAGACGACGTGTGGCTCAGCAACAGGGAGCGTAGTACTGAGCGGCTTACCGGCAGGCAACTGGACCATCAATCCGGGAGCAATAGCAGGCAACACAGCCAGCACGACTATCTCCGGCTTAGTAGCAGGTACATATAATTATACGGTTACCAATTCAGTCGGATGTACTTCGGTACTATCTGCCAATATTGTGATCAATGTACAACCGGCCACACCGACAGCACCGACAGTAGGAGTTATCACGCAGCCTACCTGTGCAGTGCCAACAGGGAGTATGATTTTAAATAGCTTACCGGCAGGCAACTGGACCATCAATCCAGGATCAATATCAGGATCGACACTTACAACAACGATCTCCGGATTAACAGCCAGTGCGACATACAATTATACAGTGACGAATGCATCAGGGTGTACCTCACCGGCATCCGCCAATGTTGTTATCAATGCATTACCTACGGCACCGTCAGCACCTATGGCAAGCACTACGCTACAACCTACCTGTGCATTAGCCACAGGAACAATCGTAGTAACGGTTCCAACGGGTGCGGGTTATGAGTACAATATTGATGGAGGAACCTATCAGTCTTCAGTCACCTTTGTAGGAGTAGCATCGGGAGCGCACAATATCGTTGTAAGAAGAACTCCGGATAATACATGTATCTCCACACCGACCTCAGTCACAGTCAATGCACAACCGGTAACCCCGACGGCACCGATAGTAGGGACCATCACCCAGCCTACGTGTGCATTATCGACAGGGGATGTCTTCTTGAGTGGCTTACCAGCAGGCAACTGGACAGTTACAGAATCCATTGGATCAACAACTATCACAGGTTCAGGTGCAACAGCAACCTTCAGTGGCTTAGTAGCAAATACGTATACCTTTACAGTTACTGACGGTGTATCAATATGTACTTCAGTAGCATCAGCCAGCGCTGTTATCAATTCAATTCCGGTTCTACCTTCATCACCAATTATAGGCACGATCACCCAGCCGACATGTTCAGTAGCAACTGGCAGTGTAGCTCTTATTGGCTTACCGGCAGGTGCATGGACAGTTACAGAATCCATTGGATCAACAACTATCACAGGTTCAGGTGCCACAGCAAGCTTCAGTGGTCTTGCTGCAAATACCTATACCTTTACAGTTACCGATGGAGCATCAACATGTACTTCAGTAGCATCAGCCGCTGCAGTTGTTAATGTAGTTCCGGTTGCTCCATCAGCACCATTAGTAGGCACGATCACCCAGCCGACATGTGGGTTAGCCACTGGTAGTGTAGCCCTTAGTAGCTTACCTGCAGGTACATGGACAGTAACAGAATCTATAGGATCAACAACTATAACCGGTTCTGGTGCCTCAGCAACCTTCAGTGGTCTGGCTGCAAACACCTATACCTTTACAGTTACCGATGGAGTAACAACATGTACTTCAGTAGCATCAGGAAATGCAATAGTCAATGTACAACCTGCTATTCCATCAGCTCCGATAGTAGACGCTATCACCCAGCCGACATGTTCAGTAGCAACCGGTAGTGTAGACCTTAGTGGTTTACCAGCAGGTGCATGGACCGTAACAGAATCCATAGGATCAACAACTATAACAGGGTTAGGTGCAACAGCAACCTTCAATGGTTTAACTGCAAATGCCTATACATTTACAGTTACCGATGGAGTATCAACATGTACTTCAGTTACATCAGCCAGTGCTGTTATCAATGCAATTCCGGTTCCACCTTCAGCAACAATAATAGGCACAATTACCCAGCCTACATGTGCATCAGCAACTGGAAGTGTGGATCTTATCGGTTTACCGGCAGGTGCATGGACCGTAACAGAATCCATTGGATCAACAACTATCACAGGTTCAGGTACAACAGCAAGCTTCAGTGGCTTAGTATCGAATACTTATACTTTTACAGTTACCGATGGAGCATCAACATGTACTTCAGTAGCATCTGCTAGTGCTGTTATCAATGCAATTCCTGTTCCACCTTCAGCACCAATAGTAGGCACTATCACGCAACCTACATGTTCAGTAGCAACCGGTAGTGTAGCCCTTAGTGGTTTACCGGCAGGTACATGGACAGTTACTGAATCCATAGGATCAACAACAATAACAGGTTCAGGTACAACAGCAACATTCAGTGGTCTGGCTGCAAACACCTATACCTTTACAGTTACCGATGGAGTAACAACATGTACTTCAGTAGCGTCAGTAAATGCAATAGTCAATGTACAACCGGCAACACCAACAGGCAGCGTAGTAGTTACTAATGCCAAATGTTTTGGAGCAACTAACGGAGCAGTGGATATTACAGTCACCGGTGGCACCCCTGGGTTTACATACCTCTGGAGTAATGGAGCTCTTACAGAAGACTTAGATAACGTTGCAGCAGGATTATACTCTGTAACTATCACTGATGCTAATCTCTGTACTTCAAGTGTTTCAGCTACTGTTACTCAACCTGTTGCGCTGTCAATTAGCAGCACTAAAGTAGACGCTACTTGTCCTGGTGATCCTACTGGCAGTATTACACTCACAATTTCAGGAGGGACTCAACCATATACACCAATCTGGTCAGATGGGGTCACAACTTTTGATCGTATTAATATTCCGAACGGGACCTATAGTGTTATTGTTACCGATCTGAATGCATGTGCTGTACCTCTTGATGTGATTGTTGGAGTTGTTGGTGGTGATAATTGTATTGAAATTCCTGGGATAATAACTCCGAATAATGATGGATTTAATGATACATGGAAGATAAAGAATATTGATATGTTCCCGAATGCAGAAGTATTTGTATTTACAAGATGGGGAAAACTGGTATTTAATTCTAAAAACCTGTCAGCAAACCCATGGGATGGAACATTTGATGGAAAATTATTGCCAACAGATTCATATCATTATATCCTTCATCTTAATAATGGATCACAACCAAGGTCAGGTGTAATAAGCATTATCAAATAATTATTGTTATATTTCGATGATTTTGTATATGAGGTATCTCAGAAGTATATTAACGGTAATTCTACTTACCTGCATTTTTGGAGTAGCTGCGGCGCAGCAGGTTCCTATGTATAGCCAGTATATTATGAACGGGTTTTTAGTTAATCCCTCATTTGCCGGCCGTGACGGTTATACAACTGTTAACCTTACTGTGAGGGATCAGTGGGTAGGAATGACGGGGGCGCCAACTACTTATGCGGCAAGTTTTCAAACCCGTTTACTTAAGGATAGTTATATTTCGAAATCCACGTCTGTAAGAAAAAAGTTTGTTAGACCTACCCGGGGAGGAAATGTTGGTCTTGGCGGATATTTGTTTAACGATAACAATGGTATCATGCACCGAACCGGAATTCAGGCAGCTTATGCGTATCATATTTCAATGGGCAGAACGGAAGGGAATCCTAATTATCTTTCCTTTGGTCTGGCAATGACTGCTTATCAGTTTGTTGTGAATACCAATGGTGTTATTTACGATCCTGCTGATCCTTTGCTTAACTCTTACCAAAGGTCTGTTTTTATTCCTGATTTTAATTTTGGTGCAAGCTTTACTACTTCAAAGTATTATGCTGGTTTTGCAATGACCAATCTGCTGAGAGGATCATTATTCGTATCGGACTCAGCAAGCAATAAAAGAACGGAACTTGGTAATTATTTTCTTACAGGAGGTATGAAATTTCCTGTCGCTCCTGATTGGGTAATTGAACCATCAACTTTAATAAAGTCATCAGATATGTTGTTTAAGTCAATTCAGGCAGATCTTACAACACGAGTCTATTATAAAGATGATTATTGGGTCGGTCTGTCATGGCGAACCAGTGACGCTATTGTCCTGATGGTGGGTTTAAAATATGACAGGTATTATTTTGCCTATGCCTATGACATTACACTTACTGATATTCGAAAACAGAGTTTTGGTACTCATGAGCTTACTCTCGCTGTGAAATTTGGTGAAAGCGCCAGAAGGTACAGATGGATAAATGCATATTAAAGGAATTTTTTACAGAATAGCCGGTACTCTGGTCTTTTTAGTTCTTCTGACGTATAGAGGCCACTCTCAGGATGCGGGAACGCAATCTGAACGGATTATGTTTTATAATATTGAAAACCTGTTTGATACGTATAATGATTCTTCTAAAGATGATGACGCTTTTCTCCCCGGAGGAGTGATGAGATGGAATTTATCAAGGTATAATAAGAAAATCAATTCGTTATATAAGACAATAGTTGCAGCAGGGGAGTGGAATTCCCCTGCAGTTGTTGCTTTTTGCGAAATAGAAAACAGAAAAGTAATTGAAGATCTTGTTTTTGACACTTATCTTTTAAAATATAAATATGGAATTATCCATGAGGAATCTCCTGATCAGAGAGGGATTGATGTTTGTCTCATTTACAGAAAAGATTGTGTCTCAATACTTGATTACAAGTACTGGATTCCTTCAGGGATTATGAAAAAGGACTTTACTTCACGGAGTGTTCTTTACGCTAAGGTTGCTATTGATAATGATACTGTTCATCTTATTGTAAATCACTGGCCATCAAGAAGGGGCGGGGTTCTTTCAGGGGAGGATCTCAGGATGAAAATTGCTGAAATGGTCAGAGAAAAGACCGATTCTCTTATGAATGAAAGGCCTGAAGGTGCAAAGATCATTATTCTTGGTGATTTTAATTGTACTCCTGATGATCAGGTTATCAGGTCGCTTCTTGTTTCATCTGATTCTATCAATTTCCTTGTAAACCTATCTGAAAAGATGGCCTTAAAGGGTGAGGGTACATATCGATATATGGGAGAATGGGAAATGATTGACCAGATAATAGTATCAAACAAATTATTAACCTGTGATAACGGGTTTTATACGAATGATAAGATGTTAAAAATATTCAGACCTGATTTCCTTCTTCAGAAAGACCCAAAATACCCGGGATTCACCCCTTTTTCAACCTATCGCGGATACAAATATCAGGGAGGCTTCAGCGATCATCTTCCGGTTTTAATTGATCTTAAAATCAGATAGTCTAATCAACAAAGGTAAGTCCGATCTCCAGTCCCTTTTCTATCATTAATTTTCTGGCGGCATCATGCTCGTTTGGGATAATACCATCGAGTATGGCCTCTCTTATAGCATTTTTTATTATCCCTACTTCCTTTCCCGGGTTTATTCCAAACGCTGTAATAATCTCGCTACCATCAATGGGAGGCTGAAAATTTCTGATAGCATCTTTTTCTTCAATTTCTTTAAGCTTATTTCTTACGTGCTTAAAATTTTCAAGATGCCTGGTTTTTTTTACTTCGTTCTTGGATGTTATATCTGCTTCGCATAAAATCATAAGATCATCTATATCGTCACCTGCTTCAAATAGTAATCTTCTTATAGCTGAATCAGTTACTATTTCCTGAGATACTGCTATCGGACGGAGATGAAGGTCAACTATTTTTTGAACATATTTCATCTTTTCATTTAATGGAAGTTTGAGTCTCCTGAAGATCCCGGGAATCATCTTCGACCCCACAAATTCATGTCCATGAAATGACCAACCGGTACCAGGTATATATTTTTTGGTCATTGGTTTTGCAATATCATGAACAAGGGCAGCCCATCTGAGCCAGATATTATCTGTGTTTTTACATATATTGTCAAGAACTTTAATTGAATGATGAAAGTTATCCTTATGCCCTTTCCCTTCCTTTGTTTCTACTCCTTTCAGATTATCAAGTTCAGGAAAAATTATTTTGAGCAACCCGGCTTTTTCAAGAAGCAAAAGGCCTTTCGACGGGGTATCGCACATTATTATCTTATTCAGCTCTGTAATTATGCGTTCGGGTGAAACAATCCTGATCCTTTCTCTGTTTTCGATTATTGAAGTGAATGTACTCTCTTCAATTGTGAAATTCAGCTGATTTGCAAACCTGATCGCTCTCATCATTCTTAATGGATCATCTGAAAAGGTCTTATCCGGATCAAGTGGTGTTCTGATGATTTTCTTTTTCAAATCCTCAATACCTCCAAAGGGATCAAGAAATTCTCCGAATGTTTCCTTGTTAATACTGATAGCCAAAGCATTAATGGTGAAGTCTCTTCTTTTCTGATCATCATCAAGCGTTCCGTTTTCTACAATAGGTTTTCTTGAACCCCTGTCATATGACTCTTTTCTGGCGCCTACAAATTCAATTTCATATTCATCACTTTTAAACATTGCAGTTCCAAAATTTTTGAAGACACTGACTTTCGTTCCGGGTCTTATCTTTCTGGCAGCTTTACGGGCTATCTCAATACCACTTCCTATGACAACAATATCGATGTCCTTATCGGGATGATGCCTTTTGAGAAGACAATCCCTTACCCATCCTCCAATTACATAAGCCTGTACATTCTCAGCTGTAACTACATCTGAAAGTATTTCGAAAATTTTGTCATTAAGACATATATTCATATATAGATATGACAATTTGTTAATTATTCATGACAAAGTTACAATTAATACTCAATTTTTTGTACCTTTTACCTTTTACGGCTTATTGGCATAAAGGTTGTCAGGGAACTAAACAAACTGATATTCTATATGTTTAATAAATAAAAATGAAATGACTGAGCATTTAACAAAAGAGACGTTTTTGAATAAAGTATTCAATTATGAAACTAATAAAGAGTGGAAATTTGAAGGTGAAAAGCCCTGTGTTATAGATTTTTATGCCGACTGGTGTGGTCCATGCAAGATGGTAGCTCCTGTTCTTGAGGAGCTTGCAAAAGATTATGACGGGAAAATTAATATGTATAAAGTTAATACTGAGGAAGAACAGGAACTTGCATCAGCTTTTGGTATCAGAAGCATTCCTTCTTTTTTATTCGTTCCTTCGGAAGGTCAACCACAAATGGCAATGGGAGCATTACCTAAAGAAACATTCGTTAAAGCATTCAAGGAGGTACTTCACGTAGAAAAATAGCCTGTTCGTCAAAAAATGAAGTTTTCTTAATAAAAACTTCAAAAAGTTTGAAACATTTTATATCTGATAAGCGTTTAAGTATATAGAAGGTAGAAACACTAAGTTTCAAACGTTTTTTTCATGGATTTAGGTTTAGGGTAGTAAAGTAGTAAATCAGGACTTCGGTCCTGATTTCTTTTTTAAACAATATCTTTAAATGTACTGTTTATTTCCTCTTCAATTGTTTTAAGCTTTTTCTGACAAAGTTTTATCATATCAGAAGCCCTCTTTACTTCAACTGATAATTTATCAACATCAAGCTCTCCGCTTTCTATTTTCCTGAGTATGTCCTCAATCTCTACTACCGCTTCATTAAATGAAAATTCTTTTTTTGCCATGTTTTCTGAATTTATATCTGTAACTTAAAATAATAATCACCCATTCTCCCCCTCATCCTTTCTCCCATTCTTCCTTACCACCCTGCTGGTCACCTTTCCATCAATGAATTGTGTTTCAATATTATCATCAATCATTATCTTGTCCATCTTCTTCAATATCTTACCATTAACAGATGTAATGGTGTACCCTCTTTGTAGAACATTTTCAGGTTTCAGGATACTCAGAGTATTTTCTAAATCTTCAATCCTGATATTATTTTTTGAAATAACATTAATTGTATTTGTAATAAACACCTGCTTCATCCTTTCAAGTGCTGCCCCTTTTTCAGATGAATAAGAATTTACTCCTGAAATAAGTCTGGATTTATGGTTTGCAGGAATTAGTCCTGCTCTGGAAGTAAAATCTCTTCCAATATTAATGATCTCTATAATTTTGCCTGAAAGCTGATCTTTTATACCAGATATCATCAGGCGGCTAAGCGGTAAAAGTCTGATTGCTGAGGTCTCGACCCGCTTTTTGTTCTCTTCTATAATTATCCTCGCGTTATCTTTAATTAATGAGCTGAGTTCAATCAATTGTTCTTCAGCTTCTGATACCTTTGTGATAAGGAAATCAGCAACGGCTGTTGGTGTTTTTAGCGACCTGTTAGCAACCATATCAGTAACAGAAATATCCTTTTCATGGCCAATTCCGGTTATTACCGGCAAGGGGAACTGTGTAATATAATACGCAATATTGTAGCTGTCAAACCAACTGAGATCAGACTGGGAACCTCCACCCCTGATGATGACTACCACATCGAATAAGTGAGAATTATTTGCAATTATATTGAGTGCACTTATTACTCCTTCTTCTGTTTCGCTCCCCTGCATGGCACTCTCGATCAGGACAGAATAAAAAACATATCCGAAACTATTCCCTTTCAGATGGTTTATAAAATCTGAATATCCTGCCGCACCGGAGGAAGAAATAATTGCAATTCTTTGAGGAAGAATTGGCATCTCAAGCTCTTTATTCATTGAAAAGACTCCTTCCTCCTCCAGCCTTTTGATAACAAGCTGACGCTTAATTGCCATTTCACCTATGGTAAAAGCAGGATCAATATCGGTTATTACCAGACTAAGTCCGTATGATTCATGATATTCAATTTTTACTTTGATAAGTATACTGAACCCTTCCTGCAGAGATTCACCTGTAATATTTTCAAAAAGTGCTTTAAGAAATCTGTAGCGATTATTCCAGATAATAGCCCTTATCCTTGCCCTGACATTCTTCTCATCCGGATTTTTTTCAATTAGCTCAAGGTAACAATGACCGGCGAAGTTTTCTTTGATCTCAGAAATTTCAGCAACTACCCAGTACATATCAGGCAGTGCCATATATAATGAATCTCTTATTATCAGCTGTAATTCAGTTAAGGAAAGTTTCTCAGCCATAATCAGTTTCGCAGTTTTATTATTTTATACACTTTGACTACTGTCCCCTTTATAATTCTGATGAAATACATTCCCTGTTCCCTGTTTTGAAGCTCGGTAATGACTAATGATCTCCCGGCATAATCCTGATAGTTATTTCTGTAAACCATTTTCCCTGTCATTGAAACAATTTCTATTGTAAGCTTTCCCGGTGGTTGTCGAAATATAATCTCAATATTACCTGTTGTAGGATTTGGTCCTACAATAGATTCTTCAAGTGGCATCGTGATGTATTTATCCTGTAGCTTTACCAGGGCATTAACCATATCCGGAATACCATAACCGTAAAGTGAATCAGGTGAGTTATATCTGTCAGCACTTGTGTGAAGAACCTCAATTATATCGGTGTTCAGAGCCTTCGGCACAGCCTGCATAAGGCAAGCTGCCATTCCGCTTAAAATAGGACAGGAGAATGATGTCCCGCTTGATCTTCCAAAAGCAGTAATATCTACCTGGACAGGAACGTTTACTCCCATCGCGGCGTTGTCTGGCTTTATTCTGCCATCAATTGAGGGCCCGGCTGAAGAGAAGGATGAAATATTATTATTGCCATCAACTGCTCCAACTGCAAGAACACTATCTCCGTCTGAAGGAAAGAGTATTCGTCTCCATTCCTTATTCCGTTCGTTTCCGGCACTGTTTACAACCAGAATTCCCTTTGATGCAGCAATATCCGCGACTCTGGTCACAAAAGCTGTATTCCCGTCAAGATCGGAGTATTTGTAATTCATTGAAGGATCATCGAAATAGTAATATCCTAATGAAGAAGAGATTATGTCTGCACCTGTACTGTCAGCAAATTCAGCTCCGGCAGCCCAGAAATCTTCTTCTACAGGGTACTCTGAGTCAACATCTTCAGTTTTAAGAAGTAAATAATCTGCCCCGGTTGCTGTTCCTTCTATAAATTCAGGTTTGTTTCCTGCTAAAACAGAGAGAACGGCAGTTCCGTGCGAGCTTGAACTGTAAACGAACTCATTGTTTTTTATAAAATCGTAAGTTTTCTTAACACCGCTTCTGCTCCGAAGTGAGCTTAGAGATGAGATCTGATCGGCATAAGTAAATCCTCCGTCAAGAATTGCTATAAGAATACCTCTTCCATCGTAACCTGAATTGTGGAGAGATTTGCCATTGAGCATTGTAACAGGTCTGTCGTAGGCATTGGGGTCCGCCTGAGTTACCTGAAAGTCAAGTTTGTCATTAAACCCTGCTTTCTTCCCGGGTGATTTTACAATTTTGATATCGCGTACAAACGGCAGATTCAGGAGTGAGGATATATCAGCGGAGAACTGAGTTTTGAACAGGGCAGTATTCATCCATTTGGAAGTACAATGAAGCTTGTATCCTGATGCTGATATTATATTCAGGTAGTCCTTATTTACAGGTAAATCTCTAAAGTCAGGAACAGGAATTCCGGCTTTTTTTCTCCGGTTAAGAGCTCTGGAAGAGAGAAGATCTTCAGGCAAATAGTTTTTATTATCTCCTTTGTCGTTAAAATAGACTCTGTAAAAATATGAATATGTTGGTGTTTGTCCATATGAGGTGAATGCCGTTGATAACAGCACGAGAGCAATTAAGATTTTTACTCCATTTCCGTGTAAAAGATTTAAAGATCTCATTACCACATGACTCCCGATTTTTCAGGATCAGCAATTTTCCCTTTATTTTTCTCGAGGGAGTCTAAATAATCAGATTCATCAATATCCATCTGGTGGTCTTTAGTTACCCCGTCGATATACGTAATCTTATATTTTACTGTCCCGTCATTCTTGTAGATAAACCATATTCCGTCCTTTACATCATTTTTATAATGACCTGAAAATTCAATCTGTCCGTTTTCGAACCAAACCTCAAAAAGGCCATTGAATTTGCCGTTCAGATAATTTGATTTCATGCTGATAGTTCCCTTTGGATAGTATTGAATACATTCCCCCTCAGGTACATTATTTTTGTAAATGAGTCTTTCAGCAACAGTGCTGTCGGGATAAAATTTCAGAGAAGGACCATTTTTAATATTTCCAGTGAAGAACTCCTCAGAGACAAGATAACCTTTGGTGAATTCAGAAAAGAATTGCCATTTTCCCTCCTTCAACTGATTAATGAAAGTTCCTTTCGATGAAATATATCCGTTTTCGTGATAAATTGATGCAATGGCCTCATTTCCATCTTCATTATAAATAAGAACAGATCTTAAAGTGCTGCTTTCAAAAAATCTTTTGAACTCACCAACAGGGTGATTATCTTTAAATATTCCATCATACATAATTGTGGAATTAGGATATTTTTTTATCCAATGTCCCTGTTTCCTACCCTGGTCATCAGTCTTATTAATTTCTGTTGCAGTCTGACCTGATACGCTCGCAGAAATGACCAGAAGAAAGATTATTGCTACTATTTTCAGATTCATAATCAGAGAACGTAAAATTTTATATAAAAGTACAAAAAAAAGAGGTTGGAAAATTCCCAACCTCTTTTGTGAGTAAGTTATCTGAATATTATTTTACTTCTTCGAAGTCCACATCGGTAACCTCATCTGAACCAGACTTGGCACCATTTCCTCCAGGTTGTTCTGCTTCAGGTTGAGACGTAGGCTGGCTGGTATTCTGAGCGGTTTTGTACATTTCTTCCGAAGCAACCTGCCATACTGAATTCAATTCAGCCAGGGCTTTGTCGATAGCTTCAACATCCTGAGATTTGTGTGCTTCCTTGAGTTTTGCAAGGGCTTCTTCTATAGCTGGTTTTTTATCAGCAGGAAGTTTGTCGCCAAATTCTTTAAGTTGTTTCTCGGTTGTAAAGATCATGCTGTCAGCAGTATTTATCTTTTCAACTTTCTCTTTTGCTTTGAGGTCAGCTTCAGCATTTATTTTGGCTTCTTCTCTCATTCTTTTGATCTCATCATCGCTTAGTCCTGATGATGCTTCTATCCTGATTCTCTGTTCTTTTCCGGTTCCCCGATCTTTTGCAGAAGCGTGTAAGATTCCGTTTGCATCAATGTCAAAGCTGACTTCAATCTGAGGAACACCTCTTGGAGCCGGTGGAAGACCATCGAGATGGAATCGCCCGATTGTTTTATTACCAGCTGCCATTGGTCTTTCCCCCTGCAGAACATGAATTTCTACTGAAGGCTGACTATCGGCTGCTGTAGTAAATACCTCAGTTTTCTTTGTAGGAATGGTAGTGTTTGATTCAATAAGTTTGGTCATTACTCCACCCATTGTTTCTATACCAAGTGAAAGAGGTGTAACATCAAGTAAGAGAACATCTTTAACCTCACCAGTAAGTACTCCTCCCTGAATGGCTGCACCAACTGCAACTACTTCGTCGGGGTTAACACCCTTTGAAGGTGTTTTTCCAAAGAATTTTTCAACAAGCTGTTGAACTGCAGGTATTCTGGTTGAGCCTCCAACAAGCAGTACTTCATCTATTTCAGATACAGTAAGTCCGGAATCTTTAATAGCAATTTTACAAGGTTCGATACATGACTGGATCAGTTTATCACAAATCTTTTCGAAATTAGCCCTTGTGAGAGTTTTTACAAGATGTTTTGGAATTCCGTCAACAGGCATTATGTAAGGGAGATTAATCTCTGTAGTTGTTGAACTTGAAAGTTCAATTTTGGCTTTTTCGGCAGCTTCTTTCAGACGCTGTAATGCCATCGGATCTTTCCTGAGATCAATACCTTCGTCTTTAAGAAATTCATCTGCCATCCAGTCAATGATAAGATGATCAAAATCGTCACCTCCAAGATGAGTATCACCGTTTGTAGATTTAACCTCAAATACTCCGTCGCCAAGTTCAAGAATTGAGATATCGAATGTTCCTCCTCCAAGGTCAAACACAGCTATTTTAAGGTCTTTAGATTTTTTATCAAGCCCGTACGCAAGTGCAGCAGCAGTAGGTTCATTAATGATTCTTTTTACATTTAATCCTGCTATCTCACCAGCTTCTTTTGTTGCCTGTCGTTGTGAATCACTGAAATATGCCGGAACAGTTATTACAGCATCTGTAACTTCCTGTCCAAGATAATCTTCAGCTGTCTTCTTCATTTTTTGAAGAATCATTGCAGATATCTCCTGTGGAGAATAATTTCGATTATCAATTTTTACTCTTGGAGTATTGTTGTCACCTTTAACAACGGTGTAGGATACTCTTTTTATCTCTTTAGTAACTTTATCGTACGTTTCACCCATAAATCTTTTAATAGAGAAGACAGTTTTCTTCGAGTTGGTTATTGCCTGTCTTTTGGCGGGGTCGCCTACTTTACGTTCACCATTCTCAACAAAAGCAACTATGGATGGGGTGGTTCTTTTACCCTCACTGTTAGGAATTACAACAGGTTCACTGCCTTCCATTACTGCAACGCATGAGTTTGTTGTTCCAAGATCAATACCAATTATTTTTCCCATTTTATAATTATTTTTAAAAATTTCAATTTTATAAAATGGATATGCAATGATTATGCCATTACATAGGGAGACTCATTTTATGTAAATATGGCAAGTAATACCTACTTAATATATTTAACATAAACAGGGGTAACAAGCCTCCCGGGTTTTAACCCCCCTGCCCCCCTAAAGGGGGGTTATAACTATCATAATATTAAATAGATATACTAAATATGGTTAGCCCCCCTTCAGGGGGGATGGGGGGTAAAAAAGACGGATAGAAAGACTTATTCATTAAATTGTCAATGTGACAAAACGACAGAATGTCTGCTAAAGCCTGCCAATTTAAAAAGAATTATTTGGAAGATTGATCATCTGATACAAATCAGTAACTTTGCGGGCTGTAAATAACACATTTATAATTATGCCGATACATAAATCTGTTAAAAGGGTTACTACTCATGTTTTGAATGAGATGAAACTCAAGGGAGAGAAGATTGCAATGCTTACTGGCTATGACTTTTCAATCGCAAAGATTCTTGATGAAGCTGAAATTGATGTTATACTGGTTGGAGACTCAGCATCCAATGTCATGGCTGGGTATGATACAACATTGCCAATTACGCTCGATAATATGATTTACCATGCCGCATCGGTTGTGAGAGCGGTAAAGAGAGCTCTTGTCGTTGTAGATCTTCCGTTTGGGACATATCAGGGTAATTCAAAAGAAGCATTGGCATCATCGATCAGGATAATGAAAGAAACCGGTGCCCATGCTGTGAAGCTTGAAGGAGGATCACAGGTTGTGGAATCGATTGAAAGGATTCTTTCTGCAGGAATTCCGGTTATGGGACATCTTGGTCTGACACCTCAGGCCATTCATAAATTCGGTACTTACGTGGTAAGGGCCAGAGAAGAAGAGGAAGCCCGCGTACTGCTTGAGGACGCAAAGTTACTAGAACAGACAGGTTGTTTTGCAATTGTACTTGAAAAGATCCCGGCCAAGCTTGCTGAAGAAGTCACCAACAGTATTAAAATACCTACGATAGGAATCGGAGCAGGCGGAAAAACAGATGGACAGGTACTGGTTCTTCATGATATGCTTGGGATAACACAGGAATTCTCTCCCCGTTTCCTTCGCAGATATCATAACCTGCATGCAGAAATTAAGGGAGCCGTTCAGGCATATATTACAGATGTAAGATCGCAGGACTTTCCCAACGAAAAGGAACAGTATTAATCAAAACGAAATGGCTGAAATATTATACGAAGACAATCATATTATTGCTGTATATAAAAGATCCTCTGACCTCACTCAGGGGGACAAGACAGGAGATATATCTCTTGATGCTGAAGTAAAAAAATATCTTGGAGAGAAGTATAAAAAGCCGGGGGAGGTTTTTCTCGGAGTTGTTCACAGGCTCGACCGTCCTGTCAGTGGGGTTATTCTGTTTGCCCGAACATCGAAAGCTCTCGAAAGGCTGAATGAGATGTTCAGAACAAAGCAGGTGAAAAAAACATATCTGGCAATTGTTAAGGAGAGACCACCTGAAGATGAAGCTACGATTATTCATTATCTCAAGAAGAACGAGGTGCAGAATAAGAGTTATGTGTTTGATACCGAGGTAAAAGGATCTAAAGAAGCCAGCTTAACTTATAGATTGAAAGGAAGGTCGGAAAAATATTATCTTCTTGAAGTTGAACTCCATTCCGGGAGACATCATCAGATAAGGGCACAACTTGCAAAGATAGGATGCCCAATAAAAGGTGATCTTAAATATGGTTTTGCCCGTTCAAATGAAGATGCCGGTATAAGTCTTTTTGCCCGCAAACTTGAATTTATTCATCCTGTTAAAAAAGAGCCAGTTACGATTATTGCTCATTGCCCTGAGGGAGACATTTGGTCGGTATTCATGGATTCTATTGGATAAAATTACTTCAATACCAATAATTTGCGATTAAAGTATGGTTAATTAGAGTTAACGAAAAGTTAAATGCTGACAAAGTGATAACTTTATATTCTAATTTTGCCTTATGAACAAGAATAAATTCACAGGTCTCATTATTATGATGCTGTTATCTATTATCGGCATTATCTGGGTGCAGATAGTGTGGATAAAGAATGCAGTAAGTATTCAGAATGAAAGTTTCAATAATGCTGTTAACCGAAGTCTTAATAATGCAGCAAATGCAATTGAATCTTCGAGGAAGATGAACTTTTTTAATAATTTCATTCTCAATGATCCGCTAACGTTTAATAGTTCCAATGAGGGTTTTGAAAATTTACTCAACATAGGCAGTTATTCTTCTGAACCAGGAAGCAAAATAAGTGTAAGTATTACAAATCAGACGTATAATAGTAGCCTTGATACTGTTACAACAGTAAATAAATCTTACGTAATCACTAACGATACTTCACTTGTTGCAGACTCAGCAACACTGATAGTTACAACGCCTGATGAATCCGGCAAAATGAATATTGTACGTAGAGGAGAGGCGATGAATACTAACTCCAGAGCTGTTTATATCAGGCAAAATGAGTTTCTCGACTGGGTTAAAAAGCGTTCAAGTGAGTTTCGGAACATGAGCGACCAGATGATTTCTGAGATCTATCAGTGGGGGGAAAAAACTTTTGAAATTGAGAATAAGGAGGTTGAATTTGCACTTAAGCGTTCTCTTGATTTTACAGGAATTCAGACTCCCTATGAGTTTGCAGTTATAAAAAACGGGATTGTTCAGGATGGGACATTTAAGGATTCACATAAAAATTCTTTTCTGAAAAGTAATTATAAGGTCAGACTGTTTCCTGACTATATTATAAGACAAGATCTTGTTCTGTCAGTAATATTCCCTGAAAGAACTAATTATGTATTAGGATCAATGGCATTGATCCTTGGTGGTTCATTGCTTTTTTCCCTGTTTATTCTGGCAACTTTTGCATTGAGTCTGTATTTTATAATCAGTCAGAAGAAGATGTCAGAAATGAAATCTGATTTTATAAACAATATGACACATGAGTTTAAGACTCCAATTGCGACAATTTCGTTAGCTGCCGATACTATTACAAATCCTAAAGTCATTAAAGATGAGAAGAGTATCAGGCATTTCATCGAAATGATAAAAAAGGAAAACAGCAGGATGAATAAAAAGGTGGAAACAATTCTTCAGATTGCTTCACTGGATAAAAAGGAGATTGAATTCAGATTCGAAAATGTATCAATTCATACAATTATTGAACATGCAATCGAGACAATAGATATACAGGTTGAACAACGTAACGGGAAGATGAATATTAATCTGAATGCAGCTGAACCTGTCATCCTTGGTGATATTGAGCATCTGACAAATCTTGTAAGTAATCTTTTAGACAATGCTTTAAAATATTCCCCTGAATCTCCGGAAATTTCTGTTTCAACAAAAAATTGTGAAAAAGGTATAATTTTAGATGTTGAAGATAATGGAATAGGAATGACCAAGGCAGTTCAGACCAGAATATTTGAAAGATTCTACAGACAAAGTTCGGGTGACGTTCATGATGTTAAGGGATTCGGACTTGGCTTAAACTATGCGCGTGCTATTATTGAAGCCCATAAAGGCTCAATTACTGTATTCAGTGAACCGGATAAAGGTAGCCGGTTTGAAGTATTTTTACCATTTAACGCAGAGAACTAAAGATGAGCAATAAAGAAGTTAAGATTTTTTTGGTGGAAGATGACCTGAGTTTTGGATCAGTACTTAAGTCATATCTCGAGATAAATGACTACTCCGTGGAGTGGGTCGACGACGGTAAATATGCTCTTGATCATTTCAGAAAAGGGCTCTTTAATATCTGTATACTCGACATTATGCTTCCTCATGTTGACGGGTTTACTATTGCCAACGAGATAAGAAAAATAAACAATGAAGTGCCTATTATTTTTCTTACAGCAAAAAAATTGAAAGAAGATGTACTTAAGGGCTACGGAGTAGGAGGCGATGATTATATTACTAAGCCTTTTGATACCGATATTCTGCTGGCAAAGATCCGTGCTATACTTTCAAGACGTGATTTTCAATCAGGCACTAAAGATATTTTTGATATCGGGAGGTTTACTTTTAACTCCAAACTCAGAACACTTAGAATAGGAAGTGATGAAAAAAAGCTTTCTCCAAAAGAGGCACAGTTGCTTGAATTACTGGCAGTTAGTCCTAATGCATTAATAAGCAGGGAGAAAGCATTAAAGAAAATATGGGGATCAGATGATTATTTTACTGCCAGGAGTATGGATGTCTACATAACAAAATTAAGAAAATTTTTATCTGAAGATCCATCGCTGAATATTAAGAACATCCATGGAGCAGGTTTCCAGCTGATTGTCAGGGAAGATTAACCTTCAGATTCATTTTATTGAATTGTAAAGGAAGAAGGCTGCTTATGCTATCAATAACCTGAGTTTTGTTTTTTCCAGCCAAAATTATCCTGATCTTATTTTCACTTCTCGACTCTTCTTCAGCAATTACCTGACGACAGTTTCCGCAAGGAGATATAGTTTCATCTGTCATCCCGTCTTCTGTAAGTGCGGCAATTGCTATTGTTGTTGGTTTATCATTATGATGGTTTGATACTACATTGGAAATAGCACTCCTTTCTGCACAAATACCAGAAGGGAAGGCAGCATTCTCAACATTAGCTCCACAGACTATTATCCCGCTCTCAAGTCTTATTGCAGCTCCTACTCTGAACTTTGAATATGGGGCATAAGCATTTAAAGCAGTTTCTCTTGCAATTAAAACCAGTTCTCTGTCATCCTTATTTAACTCTTCGGTATTTTCATATTCTTCGTAAGAAAATGAAATATTTTTCGTTCTGATCATAAACCTCTTATTCAATTGAAGTTATAAAGGTAATATATTTTCCTTATTTTTGCCATAAACATTTTAAGATGCCCAACAGGTTACTCATTATTATTCAACTGACTCTGATTACATTTTTGTATTCATGTTCTGTATCTAAACCTGTTGTTTCAAAATCAGGTACTGGACTCTCTGCAGACGATTTTGCTAATAAATTTAAAGACCTTGCTGTGGGTGAGATGAAGAGGACCGGGATCCCGGCAAGTATTACTCTGGCTCAGGCTATGATTGAATCGGACTATGGGAGAAGCAGGCTGGCACGTGAGGCAAATAACTATTTTGGCATAAAATGTCATGATAATTGGACCGGTCCTACCATTAAGCATAATGATGACAAAAGAAATGAGTGCTTCAGAAAGTATTCTAAGCCCGAGGAGTCATTTTATGATCACTCCGATTTCTTAAAATCAGTGCCAAGGTATAGTTTCCTTTTTGAGATAGGAACGACTGATTATAAAGCATGGGCACGCGGATTGAGGAAAGCAGGGTATGCTACCAATTCTGATTATGCCAATATGTTAATTAAAAATATAGAAGACAATAACCTCTGGTATTTCGACCGGGATTACAAAGTCACAAGCCGCACGTCTAAGCCAGCAAGTCATGTTAAGGAACCTGATACTGTTCCGGTTATTGATAGCAGCGAAAAACCGGTTAGTCATTCATTTAGTAATTCAGCAGTAGTGGCTCGTGTCCCAAGAATTATGGAGAATAACAGGATCAAATATATAATTGTTAAAGACGGAGATACAAGAGAGAAACTGGAAAAAGATTTTCAGCTGCTAAGATGGGAACTGGCAAAATATAATGAACTTGAAAGTGATTTTCAGATTGTTACAGGTCAGATACTATATCTTCAGCCTAAAAGGGAAAAGGCAGAACCCGGTAAAGAATATTATATCACAGCAGGAAGTGATACCATGTATCTGATATCCCAACGATTTGGGATAAAACTGAAAAGTCTTTATGAGATGAACAGAATGAACCAGGACGAGGAAACTGAAGAAGGCAGGAAGATCTGGTTAAGAAGTATTAAACCGGTAAATTAGTGTGCAGAGAATATTCAGATATTTTAAACCCTCTGAGGAATTCAATTGTATTCATACATTTTTTCCCTTCAAGTTGCAAACATATTATACTAAGGAACCCTCCTTTACACGCAACTCTGATAAAGTGTTTTCCGTCAGAGAGTATACTTCCGGGCTTTAAATTATGCTTCTCAAATTCAGGCAGACTTTCAAATATTTTAAATGAATGGGTTACCGAGTCGTTCTTAAAAAATGATCTTGCGCCAGGATAGGGTGCTAGTCCCCTTATGAAATTATGAATTTGATGAGGGTCATTATTCCAGTTTATTATACAATTATCAGGGTGAATCTTTGGTGCTGGTTTCAGATTCTTTTCGTCCTTAAGAAGCATTAACTGAGATGTAGAAATAATTTTGTTTTCTGAAATTTCAGCAAGAGTCTTAATAATAAGCCTGGCTCCTTGTTTCATAAGCCGATCGTGAAGATCGCCGGCATTATCATCAGGAAAGATCCTGACTTCCTCCTGAAGAAGAATATTTCCTGTATCTATTTTTTCATCGATGAAAAATGTAGTTACACCTGTTACAGTTTCCCCGTTGATGATGGCATGATTTATTGGAGCAGCGCCTCGATAATCTGGCAGCAATGATGCATGAAGATTTATTGTGCCTATTGAAGGCATTTTCCATACCACCTCAGGAAGCATTCTGAAAGCTACCACGATAAACAGATCTGCTTTAAGTTTTTTCAGTTCTGAAATAAACCCTTCGTCTTTTAAATTATTTGGTTGCAGTATGGGAAGCGAGCTGAATTCTGCAAATTCTTTAACAGCCGATTTACCTATTTTTCTGCCTCTTCCCGAGGGTTTATCAGGCACGGTTACAACTCCAACTACGTTAAAACCATTCATGATCAGTGAGCCAAGAGTTGCCACTGCAAAATCAGGTGTTCCCATAAATACTATCCTGAGATTTCTCATATCTGGTTAATTGCCATACAAATATAATAAAAATCTAATCCTTAATGATATGTTTATAGCATGTCAGATCGTGCCCCATTTTATTTGCCTTTGTTTCAAGATAAAATTTATTGTGTGGATTTGATTCAATAATAAGTGGTATTGTCTCGACAATTTTAATCCCGTAACCTTCCAGGCCAACCCTTTTTACAGGGTTATTTGAAATAAGACGTACTTTCCCGAGTCCAAGTTCTCTGAGTATACTTGCGCCTACACCATAGTCTCTCTCATCATCCTTGAATCCAAGTTTTACGTTTGCCTGTACAGTATCCATACCTTCGTCCTGTAACCTGTAGGCTTTTATTTTGTTAAGCAGACCGATTCCTCTTCCTTCCTGGCTAAGATAAATGACAACCCCTTTTCCTTCCGCTTCAACCATCTCCATTGCTCTCCTGAGCTGTGTTCCGCAATCGCATCTTAATGAGCCGAAGATATCCCCTGTAAAGCAGGATGAATGAAGTCTTACCAGTACAGGTTCGTCTTTTGTCCAGGTTCCTTTTACAAGAGCAGCATGCTCAATACCATTACTGGTTTGACGGAAAGGTATGAACTCAAAATCACCCCTTTCAGTAGGTAGTTTTACTCTTTCTCCCTTTTCAATTATTGAATCTCTCTCGAGTGTATAAGTTATCAGGTCCTTAATGGCAATTATTTTAATGCCAAATTTCTCGCTGATCTTCTGAAGATCGTCTAGGCGTGCCATTGATCCATCATCATTCATGATCTCTACCAGAGCGCCTCCCGGACTGAGACCGGCAAAACGTGTCAGATCAACAACTGCTTCAGTATGACCAGCCCTTCTCAGAACCCCTTTAGCTTTTGCTTTGAGTGGAAATATGTGTCCCGGACGTCCCAGATCGGATGGTTTAGTTGAAGGATCAACCAATGCATTAATTGTAATGGCCCGGTCTTTTGCTGATACCCCTGTAGTAGTCTCATTACTTAAAAAATCAACTGAAACAGTAAACTGAGTTTCGTGCAAAGATGTGTTGACCCCTACCATCAGATCCAGTTCAAGTTCATCACATCTCTCTTCGGGAAGGGCTGTACAAATAAGACCACGGCCATGTTTGGCCATAAAGTTTACTATTTCAGGTGTTATCAATTCAGCAGAACAAATAAAATCGCCTTCGTTTTCGCGATCTTCATCATCAACTACAATAAGAAGTTTTCCATTCCTGATCTCCTCAATTCCTTCTTCAATTGTATTCAGTTTAAAATCAATCATTTTAAAAATATATTTAGTCTGATTCAGAATTTTCTGCATTTTTATTAATGCTAATTCTGAATAAATAATTCTTAATCTTTTTAAAGAACATCAGATATGTGTCAATGTTCATTATCACAGAATCGGTTGTGGCTTTATATGTCAGGAAAATACCAATTGGCAATAATATATATGAAGCTGCCCACATTCCTGCGAATGTACCCACAACATCCTCTTCAACCATCTTTTGTCCTGAAATAGAAATAACGTAGTATATGACAAAGAAAAAGATCGAAATTACTGATGGAGTGCCTAATCCGCCTTTCCTGATAATCGCACCAAGTGGGGCTCCTATTAAGAAAAAAACAATACATGCGAAAGACATTGTCAGTTTCTTGTTCCATTCCACTTCAAATTTTTTGATAAACTTGATTTCGAAATGGATCGATTCGCCGATCTCGGCCATATAACTGTTTCCGTCCTTAAGGCTCTCGATTGCTTTTACAAGAACTGTTCTCTTATCAAGGGTGGTGAGAGAATCGTACAGGACTTTTGCATCAAATTTCACAAGGTTCTTCAGAGAATCTGTTTTACCTTTAGGACCATAGGGACTAACCTGGAAATTTCTCTGTGTATAAATTTTAACTGTATTATATTCTTTGAATTGCAATGCACGTTTTTCATTATACGTTTTATTAAGAGAGTCAATGTAGAACGTTAGCTGCGAAATATTTTTCATTGCGGCATAAGACTTAAAAAGCCCATCCTGACTTCGTTCAAGATCAAAACCAACCAGAGAGATTACTATAGACTGTTCCTTAAAAACATCTTTTCGCGAAGGATACTTTCTGGCGTCGGGGTTCACATTTTTTTCTTCAACTTCGTTGTACGATTTGCCATTAAAGAGGGTCATGATAAGGGCAGTACCATCGGGTGTTGTTTTCATATATCCAGAGTCGGCCAGAATGACTGAGGTATTTCCTCTTCTGTCGCGATGATCGTATATAATCAGATTGTCCAGGCGGTTCGATACCGGATCTTTTGTGCTGATTTTTATGCTGAAATCGGGAACTCCGTTATAAAATGTTCCGGCCTGAATATTAATATCAGGTTTTTTACGGCGGATATCCCATAACAGAGTTCTGGCTTTATCGGATGAATAGGGGAGAACGTTGTTTGAAAAGAAGAAGGAGATAACTGCAATAAATCCGATCAGAAAAAATAATGGGCTCATAATTCTCTGAAGAGGTATTCCTGAAGATTTTAAAGCAGAGAGCTCACTGAATTCGCCCATGTTTCCAAATGTCATCAGTGAGGCAAGCAGTATCGCCAATGGAAGAGCTGTAGGAACAAAAGTCATTGAAAAATGGTAAATTAATTCAGCAACAACTTTAAAACTAAGACCTTTCCCGGCAAGTTCATCGACATACATCCACAGGAATTGCAGAATCAGAATAACAAGCACAATGAAAAATGTGAATATCAGGGGGCCTATAAATGATTTTAAAACAAAGTTGTCGACCTTTTTCACTGATTGAATTAATTAGATGGCAAAACTACTCGATTTTTTTTTAAATTCCGAGTAGTCTTTTGAGATCTTCGATCTGAGAATTCCAGAGATTAATTGAATCTTTTTTTTCATCGGCTTCTGCAAAATCAGTAATTATCAGAGCCAGATCGCCGGTAAGTTCATCCATGCGTATACTGAATTCAAAGTAATTTTCATCCTCATTCTCAAGATTCAGCCATTCAAATCGAACCAGTTTATTGTCTTTCAGGGCAGAAAGCCTGGCTTTTGACTCGGAATTATCCCAGAAGAATGTAAAGAGATCTCCGTCTACATTCACATTATCAGCGAACCATTCACTTAGTCCCTCAGGAGTGCTGAGTCGTGAAAAGAGCACTTTTGGTGAACAGTTAAGTGTGCATTCCAATTCGAACTTCAATCTCATTATAAAAAATTATTCCTTGTGTATAACTATTTCTGCAATATAGAAAAAATATTGAAACTAAAAAACCTTATTGCTAATTTGTAACAAACTGCTTATATTTGCACCCGCAAAAGCAAAAAGTCCTTCAAGATTATTAAGGAGGTAATTCTTCGGAGTTAGGTTTGCAATGATAAGAAATCCACCTTCGCTAAAGCTACGGTGGACAAAGGGCGAGATAGCTCAGTTGGTTAGAGCGCATGATTCATAATCATGAGGTCGGGAGATCATTCCTCCCTCTCGCTACGAAGAAAATCAGACACTTACACGTACAACATGTAGGTGTCTTTTTTTTATGCCAGATTTGTGCCAGACACAGTGTGTATCAACTGAGGTTACATTCCACTCCGGGAAATTCTAAATGTGTGAATTATGTAAATTTTTCAGGAATTATGTAATGATTGCGCTGATACAAGCTGGTAATTTTATTCCCCCAAAAGTAAGCCAACAATAAAATGGCGAACTATTGAGTTAGTGCTTTGTTACTAATAATATAATTTCAAGTGATTTCTGTAATTTCCTATCTGCATAGCTAAAAAATCAACTTATGAGGAAACTGCTATTTATTATTTTCTCTTTGCTCTGTTTTTATCAGATGAATGCACAGCAAAATATTAAAGGGGTAATTGTGGATGCATCTAAAGTTACATTACCAGGAGTAACAATACAAATAAAAAACACACAGAAAGGAACCATTTCGGATGTAACAGGAGGCTATTCCATCATGGCTGCCAACAACGATACTTTGGTATTCTCCATGGTAGGTATGTCAATACAGAAGATTCCGGTTGGCGACAAAACGATCATAAACGTAAAATTGCTCGAGGAATCGCAGCAATTGGGTGAGGTGGTAGTGATTGGTTATGGAACTGTTAAAAAAAGCGATTTGACAGGATCCGTAGCAACAGTAAAATCAGTTGATCTTACCAAAATCACCTCTTTAAATCCGGAGCAGGGATTGCAGGGGAAAGTTACCGGTGTCCAGGTGACAAGTACCTCCGGGGCACCCGGAGCCGTGCCTACATTACGTATCCGTGGTGTGGGTACCTTTAATAACAGTTCTCCCATCTTTGTGGTCGATGGAGTGATTCTGGATGATATTTCCTTTCTTAACTCGGAAGATATTGCTTCCATGGATATTCTCAAAGACGCTTCGGCCACAGCCATTTATGGTTCGCGGGGTGCCAACGGAGTTATTTTGGTAACCACAAAGACCGGACAAAAAGGTGAAGGTAAAGCAGCATTTAGCTATTCAGGAGAATATAGCGTACAGATATTGGCAAAGAAAATAGATTTGCTCTCAGGGATGGATTATGGAACAGTGGTTAATGAAATTACCCCAACGTATAACAGAACGGATCTTCTCCCAAATACCGACTGGCAATCCCTTATATTTCATCCTGCCTCAATTCAGAGCCATCAATTATCTGCTTCCGGCGCTACGGAAGCAACCCAGTATTATGTGAGTATGGGTTATTTCAAACAGGAGGGGATAGTAGATAAATCAAGTTATGAAAGGGTCACTTTCAAATTAAATAATACATATTCCTTAACAAAAAATATTAAATTGGGTAATTTTTTAACTATCACCCCATATAAGCAGCAGAATGCGCCCAATGTTACCTATTCAGCTTATCGGGCCCGACCGGATCTGGTTCCATATAATGCGGATGGAAGTTTCGCTGAAATATTTAACGTAGGAAATCCTCTGGCCGATCTGGCATATTCTAATAATTACAATAACGGAGTTCGGGGTGTAGGCAATATCTATACTGAAGCAACGATCCTGAAAAATTTTAAAGCTAAAACCAGCTTTGGTGTAGATGCCGGTTATAATCAAAGCTCAAGTTTTGCACCTGCGTATTTTGTATCTCCACAGCAACAAAATCTGCTGAACACCCTAAGCAAAGGAAACAGTCACAACATAACCTGGCTCTGGGAAAATACCTTTTCTTTTAATAAGCAATTCGGCCTTCATTCCATAGATATAGTATCAGGCTATACTATGCAGAAAGCGTCATCAGAGAATTTCTCTATGACAGGGAAAAACATAATTCGTACCTCTCCTGATTTCTGGTACTTCAACCCAAATTATATCTATGATCCTACTAATGGAGTCAATACCATTGGCAGTATTTCCAACGGGGTGGATCCGGGTCAGAATTTTTCTATGATCTCGTATCTTTTCAGAGCTAACTATACCTACAATTCAAAATATATTTTAACAGCTACCTACCGTCACGATGGATCATCCAAATTCGGTACCGGTAACCGTTATGGCAATTTCCCTTCCTTTGCTGCAGGTTGGAATGTTTCCAGAGAGCAATTTATGGAAAATCTACCATTCATTTCGAATTTAAAAGTGCGGGGAAGTTGGGGAATTATAGGAAATGATAAAATCGCTTATGATAAACAGTATTCCCTGACCAGGACCATGGTAACAGTTCTGGGAAGCCCCGCCTCCGCAAATTCAGCTATGACCTACTCTGTTTCAGGCAACCCCGACTTGAAATGGGAAAGCACCTCACAAGGTGATGCCGGGCTGGAAATTGGCCTGTTCAAAGGCAAACTATCCGGAGAATTCGACTATTATAACCGAGTCACCAAGGACATTCTTATCCCATTGTCCACACCTGACTACCTGGGTAACGGTCAAGGTGCAAAAGTGGATTTCAATGCAGCTTCTGTGAAAAATAGTGGATTAGAGAGCAAAATTACCTGGAAAGACAAAATCGGACAGGTGTGGTATAGTATTTCTGTTTTGGGATCAACCCTGCAGAACAAAGTTTTAAAAGTCGGGGGAAGCAGTGGAATTGATTCTGTGCTGTATGGTGGATATCTGGGTAATGGGATCCCTGTAACCCAAAGCAGGGTAGGTCTACCCATTGGAGCTTTTTATGGATACAAAACCAATGGTGTGTTTCAGACTGCAGCCGAGCTGGATGCATATCCACATCTATCAACTGCAGTTCCGGGTGATTTACGATTGGTTGATGTGAACAATGATGGGAAGATTGATGGTAATGACCGTACTTATATCGGATCACCTATACCAAAATTTATTTTAGGATTAAATTTTGAAGCTAATTATAAGGGTGTCGACTTCTCCTTTGATATTCAGGGAGTTTATGGCAATAAGATATTCAATGCCAAAGAAGTAGTCAGACCTGATCCCTACAACTGGGAAAAACACGTTTTGGGGGCCTGGACAGGCCCCGGGACAAGCAATTCGGAACCTAAAGCCTCCTATGGCGGGAATAATTACCTTCCTTCCGATAAATTTGTTCAGGACGGATCATTTAGCCGATTGCGGAATGTAACCCTGGGCTATACTTTGCCTTCGGTTCTTACCAAAAAGATTTTAGTTAATCAACTGAGGATTTATGTAAAGGGCTCCAATATATTCACTTTAGCCACGTTTACAGGTTATACTCCTGAAATTGGAAGCTCCGATGTTCTTTCCAATGGGATTGATTACGGAACATATCCGGTAACTTCTGTTTATTCCTTTGGCATAAATTTAACTTTCTGATTGTCATGAAAATAAGAAATTTAATTTTGCTCTGTATATTCATCCTAATGCTGGGATGTACCGACTTTTTGCAGATGAATCCCCAGGGGGACCTGACACAGGCTTCCTTTCCTGCATCTTCTTCTGATGCCTTGCAAGCCACCAATGCAGTATACGCTGCAGTCAGGGATTGGTATTATAATTCGGGAGGATATCCTGTTTTGGATATTATGTCAGACGATTCCTATAAGGGTAGTAATACAAATGATCAGTTATCCACTGTAGGGGCCTTTGATAATTTTACCTTCAACTCAACCGGCGATGGATTAGATCGCTGGTGGGCCACCTTATATCAGGGTATTAAATGGGCCAATGTAGTAATAGAAAAAGTGCCAACTTTATCGATGGATACAACCTTGAGAAACAGGTATGTAGGCGAAGCAAGATTCCTGCGGGGACTCTTCTATTTCGATCTGGTTCGTGCCTGGGGCGGAGTACCTAAGGTGACCTCATCTATCCCTCCCTTGCATCTGGCCAGAGCCTCAAGCGAAGAAATCTACACTCTCATCATTTCAGATTTGCAATATGCTGATTCCCATCTTACAAAAAAAAGTGAACTTATCTCATCTGATCGGGGAAGGGCCACAGCCGGAGCTGCAGAAGCATTACTGGCAAAGGTTTACCTTTTTCAAAAAGATTATGTAAATGCAGAAAAATACACCCTGAAAGTCATTCAATCCAATGAATATTCTCTGGAGTCCAGATTTATAGACGCCAATGGAGTTAATGGTAATAACGGAGTCGAATCAATTTTCGAAGTGGGGGCTCTTGGCGTGGAAGATTTTTCTGGCGGAGGGGCTCAATATGCCAACACTCAGGGAGTCAGAGGTTCTCCAAACCGGGGATGGGGATTCAACCGCCCTTCCATCGATTTAAGAAAGTCTTTTGAACCGGGGGACACTCGTCTTAAAGGTACAATAATCGATCTGGGTGATACCCTGGATGGAGTATTTATAAAGGGAAATCCCGATCCGGCTAACGATCCGGTTATAACTCTGAATCAAAATGGCGATACCATCAATATTCAATGCTATAACCGTAAAGTGTGGACCCCTGGAAATGATACCCCAACTCAATGGGGACATCACAGAAGGTTGATTCGGTATGCCGATGTATTGCTTATAGCCGCTGAAGCTCTGAATGAAAATGGGAAACCCACAGATGCCCTTACCTATCTCAACCAGGTAAGAAAAAGAGCCAGAGGAGGAAACATTTCAATCTTGCCTGATGTATCTACTTCTGATAAAAATCTGCTCAGAGATAAAATATTCCTTGAACGTCGACATGAACTTGCACTGGAAGGCGAACGATTCTGGGATCTTATCCGGACAGGAAAAGCAGCCTTAGTCCTTGGCCCCCTGGGATTTGTCCCCGGAAAACATGAATTGTTGCCTATTCATCAAAGTGAAATTGATATTTCACAGGGAACTTTGAAACAAAATCCTGATTATTAATGTAATTCAATCCGTTTTGATATGTTTAATTTAATAATTGACAGTTATGAAAAGAAAATTTTTGATCCTTAGTGTTTTAACGACGATGGCAGCTATTGTCCTGATAGACAGCTGTAAAAAAGACAGTCCCGCGCCTCTCGACCTTGGAACATTGGTGGTTGGTACGATAGATTTGAATGCCGCCAGTGCTCCTACGAATGTGCCGGTTAAGCCCGCCATTACCGCCACTTTTACTACGGAGGTTGATGCAGCAACTGCAATAGCCAGTAACATAACCCTTACAGAAGATTATGATGCTGTTGTCATTCCTTTGACCATTACAGTATCTGGGAAAGTTGTTACCATTACTCCAACGGCCAACCTGGCAAATGGAGCACTTTATAAACTTGCCGTCACGGCAGGACTAAAGGCTACTAATGGGCAGCTGCTCACAGCAATCAACCGTTCCTTTACTACCTTAGGTTCATTTCTCCCGGCAGGGGTATTCGCATACTGGAACTTTGACGGTAATGCCAATGATCAGACAGGAGTTTATAACGCTTCAGCAAGCGGAGTAATAGGAATTACCTATGTAACTGGTCGTAATTCAACTTCAGGTCAGGCCGCAAGCTTTAACGGAACTACCTCTCTGATTGAGATTCCAAATGGGGATGTTCTGGAAAATTCAAGTGACTTTTCAATAAGTTTCTGGATGAAACCCGATACTACCGCTAAAAGATCTCAGTTTGTTTTGGGATTGGCCGGATCGAAAGGGTTCCAGTTTGAGTATAACAGTAATGTATATGGTACCGGCGCAAGAGCCCAGATAGGTCAGTGCAAACTGGCTGCTCAATACAGTTTTACCGGTGGAACATCTGACTCACAGGATTTGTGGCTTGATGGCGTTGGTGATACCAAAGACAACGGTGGATGGCAGGGGTGGACCTTCAGCAAAAACCTGGTTGCAAATAGTGGAACAGGTGTGAATGGTCTTCTGGCTCAGAAATGGGCTCAGGTTGTATGTACTTATAACCAGACTACCAAACTTGGTACCATGTATATCAATGGTCAGAAGATGAAGGAACAGGATTATAATCTATATGGAACACCTATGTCTAATGCAACAGGACTGAAATATGCCGGATTGGCTGCCAATAACGCCTTAGTCTTTGGCTTTATCCAGGATAAGGTTAGTCCTACAATTACAGATAGTTGGGCCGATTATAATGTTACCACGAATAACCATTTTAAAGGCCAGTTGGATGATGTTGCTATATATCATTCGGTACTGACTCAGACGATAATCACTCTGATGTACACCTCAGGAAAATAATATTAAATTATTAATATATTGTAAAGGGAGGGCCTTACCAGCCCTTCCTTTTCTTTTTATTCCTTATCTTTTGCTTATGAAATATAACATATTCTGCATATTCTTTTTTATGTTTTTCATAGGCATTATGTCGTGCCGGAAAGATACCTCCCAGAATAAAAGTGGGGGAATGATCCAACTTATAAATGTGAAAATTGGTGGTTCCATACTGGATATCAATTCTGCAATAGAAAATGTACCCAATGATCAACCCGTTCAGATTGCATTCACAAGTGCGGTAGATACCAATTCCATAATAAAGATAATCCTTCTCAAAAATAACAAGGGTGTTGCTGTACCATATAACTGCACTTCGGCAAACAATTCCATAGCTCTTACCTTGACTCCAGCCACCACACTCCAGAATTCGACAGATTATACTCTGGCAATTTCCTCTGCCTTACAAGGAATGAAAGGCGAGACCTTCCCGGGCGTTCAATTTCAATTTACAACGATTGCGGGTTCCATGGTGATTGATTCCATCAGCCTTAATGGGAAAGCTATGACAACATCACCTTTACAAAACACTGACTCTAAAAAGATAAACATAAAAATGACCTTTTCCAATGCCCTTGATCCAATAAATTACCTTTCGTCATTTTCCTTCAGTGGACCACCATTATCCTATACTCTTTCAAGCGACAATAAAACGATTACAGCAATTAGTACAGCAAAGGCAAAGGGTCTTACCAGGTATTCATTTTCCATTTCTTCCGCCCTGACTTCTGTTGAAGGCTATTCCTTCGGAGGCTTTTCTTCATATTTTTATACCGGGATCGATTCCACATATCAGTTCCCACAGATAACTGATGATAATCTTTTGACACTGATACAACGACAAACCTTTAAATATTTCTGGGATTTTGGCCATCCTGTTTGTGGTATGGCACGTGAAAGAAATTCTTCGGGCGACATTGTAACCACAGGAGGCTCAGGATTTGGTATAATGGCTATGATTGTCGCAATGGAAAGAGGATTTATTTCAAGGGCGGATGGCATCACCCGGTTAAATAAAATTCTTGGCTTTTTAGAAACGTGCGATCGTTTTCATGGTGTCTGGCCACATTGGATAAACGGCGTAACGGGGAAAACACAACCTTTTAGTGCCAAAGACAACGGAGGAGATATAGTGGAAACCTCCTATATAATACAGGGTCTGCTTTGTATGAGACAATACCTCGACCCCATCGTTACGGCTGAGAAAAATGAAATCGACAGGATCAATAATTTATATAATTCAATTGAATTTGACTGGTTTACAAATAATGAAAAAACCTTATACTGGGAATGGTCGCCTGATTATGCGTACAACCTTAAAATCCAGGGCTACAATGAGACCCTGATCACCTACCTTATTGCCGCCTCTTCACCGACACATTCCATTACAGCGGAAGCTTACACAAGCGGATATGCCAATAACGGTGGGATAAGAAACGGGAAAACCTATTACGGATTTCTTTTACCCTTAGGGCAAGACTATGGGGGCCCTTTGTTTTTTACTCAATATTCATTTCTGGGACTTGATCCCCGGCACCTCAAAGATCAATATGCTGATTATTGGGTACAAAATGTAAATCAATCAATGATCAATTGGGAATATTGCGTTACAAATCCCCAAAAATATCCTGGATATGGCAGCACAATATGGGGATTGACAGCTTCCGACAATCCCTGGGGATATAATGCACAATCCCCGACCAATGATCTCGGCGTAATCACTCCAACAGCTGCCATCTCTTCTATTCCATATACCCCTTCTCAGTCCCTGAACGCATTAAAAACCTATTATTATTTTCTTGGAGATCATCTCTGGGGCGATTATGGCTTTTACGATGCCTTTGATATAAAAGAAGGCTGGTGGGCAAACTCTACCCTGGCAATTGACCAGGGACCGATAATTTGTATGATTGAAAACTACAGAACAGGCCTTCTCTGGAATTTATTTATGTCGGCCCCGGAAGTAAAAAACGGCTTAACAAAACTTGGCTTCACATATTGAAAACTATAAATAAGATAAGACTTTTTTCTCTGAATGGCAACAGGTAGCAGGTACATCACAACGGAAGAAGAGGAGGTTTATCGACTTCTGATTCAGGAACTATAATCTTAGTATTCTGCAAAGCTTTGACACGGGAAACCAGCAGAGTGATTCCTGTTCCAAAAACACCTATTACAGCAAAGGAATAGCGAAGGCCGGCAATCTCTGAGATGTATCCAATAAGCGGAGGCCCCATTAGAAATCCGAGAAAACTCACACTTGAAACTGTTGCCAATGCAATTCCGGCAGGCACCTTAACATGCCTGCCTGCTGCACTGTAAACTGTAGGTACAATACTTGAAACTCCTAACCCCACCAGCATAAAAGAAATGGTACACGATATAAGGTAAGGAAACAGAACTGCTGTGAGCAACCCTGTTGAAATCATAACTCCGCAAATCTGAAGCAGCTTTTGCCGTCCGATTTTGGAAATCATATAATCTGCCAAAAATCGTCCAGTGGCCATCATAATCATAAATGAGGTATAACCAAGAATGACGAGAGATGAAGGGGCTTTCACAACATCTTTAAAATATACACCGCTCCAGTCGAACATGGCTCCCTCGCTGGCCATGCTGCAGAAACCAATTATCCCCAGCTGAAGAAGTATGCTGTCGGGTTTGGAAAAGAATTTGCGCTTTGGTTCATCCTTGCTTGCACTTATTCTCCCTTTATTCAGAAAAGGATGATTAATCCAGACAATTATCCAGACTATCGAAATGACAGTTAAGAAATGCCAGTATGGTGCAACTTTCAGGTTGATCATGAGTAGTCCGATAAGAGCTCCGGTAAAACCCGCAAGACTCCACCCTCCATGAAAAGTGGCCATAATCGGACGGTCGTACAGACGTTCAGTAGCAACTCCCTGGGTGTTTATCGAAATATTACAAAGGTTACCGGCAAGTCCAAACAAAAACAAGGCTATGGCAAGTTGCCACCCATGTTTCACCAGCCCTATGTTGCTGAGGCAAATGGTATAAAGAGGAAGTGCAAGAAGTATTACCTTTCGGCTTCCAAACCGTGTGACCAGCTTTCCTGAAAATGGCATCATCAGAAATTGACCTGCCGGAAGTGCAAACAGAATACTTCCAAACAGACCATCATTTAAATGCAGTGCAGTCTTTATATCAGGGATCCGGCTGGCCCAGGATGCGAAGCAAAGCCCCATAGAAAAATAGACCAGCGCAACAGCAATCCGGATACGCTTCTTCTCTGCTGATTGAGTATTATCTGACATTCCTGTACCAGGATTTACTCTATTGACTCCGCCTACTCTTGAGAAATTTAAGATGTGAGAGCCATTTTTAGCGCTCAGGATTATCTTTGGGTTCAACATAATTGATCTTTACAATTATTCTATATGAAGCAAATTTACGAAACTAAATTATTTTTCATATTTTGCAGCTATTAAAACTAACCTAAACCTAACAACATGAAAATAAAAACCTATTTAACTATCATTTTATTCGTTTTGACATTGCTTATACCTCAATTCTCTTTGGCTCAGCTTCCAAAAGAAACTGATGCACAGAAAGCTGAGAGAATGAAATGGTGGACCGATGCACGTTTCGGAATGTTTATTCACTGGGGCCTATATTCATTACCAGCCCGTCATGAGTGGGTTAAGAATGCTGAAAGGATGACAAACGAACAGTATCAGAAATACTTCGATATTTTCAACCCCGACATGTTTGATCCTCATGAATGGGCTAAAATGGCTAAAGCAGCTGGAATGAAATATGTTGTTCTTACAGCAAAACACCACGAAGGTTTCTGTCTTTTCGATTCAAAGTTTACTGATTATAAGGCAACGAATACACCGTATGGAAAAGATCTTCTCAAGCAATATGTGGAAGCTTTCAGGGCTGAAGGACTGAAAGTCGGATTTTATTATTCACTTATAGACTGGCATCATCCCGATTATACTATCGATAGCAACCATCCTCTCCGTCAGTCATCAGATACTGCTTATGCCCGTCTGAATAAAGGGAGGGATATGAATAAATACAGGGAATATCTGAAAAACCAGGTGAGAGAACTTCTTACAAACTACGGAGAAATAAGTATAATATGGTTCGATTTTTCTTTCCCAGGGAAGAACGGGAAAGGTCATGATGACTGGGATTCCGAAAACCTGTTAAAGATGGCACGTCAGCTTCAACCGGGAATTATTATTGATGACCGTCTCGATCTGAAAGATGTTGAAGGGGGATGGGATTTTGTTTCTCCTGAACAATATAAGGTAACAAAATGGCCTGAAGTGAATGGTAAAAAGGTTGCATGGGAAACATGCCAGACCTTCTCCGGTTCCTGGGGCTATTATCGTGATGAGACATCCTGGAAAAGTCCGGCACAATTGCTTGAACTGCTCATAGAATCTGTAAGTAAAGGGGGGAACCTGTTATTAAATGTAGGTCCAACTGCCAGAGGAGTATTTGATTACAGAGCTCAGGACAGGTTGAAAGCAATCGGTGACTGGATGAAATTTAACAGTAGGTCAATTTATGGATGTACGGAAGCTCCGGCTGATTTTATAGTACCCTATAATTCTCTTCTGACATATAATCCGGTTACAAAAAGGTTGTATGTTCACCTTTTGGCTTATCCGATGGGAAGCCTGACTCTGACTAATATGGCTGATAAAGTTAAATATGTTCAGTTCCTGCATGATGCTTCTGAAATCAAATTCAGGACTGGCAAGGATGCAGAGAAAAATGATTTGATCTTAACTCTCCCGGTACTTAAACCTCAAAGTGAGATTCCAGTGCTGGAGGTGTATTTGAAATAGGCATATGGTATACGGCATACGGCAAACGGTATTCAGTAATCGGTATGCTGTTTTTCATGCCTTAAGCCTTATGCCGTACGCCTTACGCATTAAGCCATCTATTCAGAGTCAGCAATCATGGAAATATGCAACTTTAATCACTACATTTCAGTTGAAAACTTCTAAATTTGAGAGTTAATTGATTCTTACCAAATGGAAATCATAATTTATATAGTTGCAGGTTTCGTAATCGGAGGGTTAGTTGCTTATCTGGTGACAAATTCCAGATTAAATACTCTGCATCAGCAAGTATTACTGGCGAAAAACGAACAGATCAACGAGCTTGACAGACAGAATAGTTCATTACAGGCAAAGGTTGAGGCACAGGCTAACAGCCTTGAAGAGGTAAGAAAAGCTATGGTTGATACTTTCAAATCTGCAGCTTCTGATGCACTTACGCAGAATAATAAACAGTTTTTGGATCTGGCAAAAACCCAGCTTGGCACACATGTAAAGGAGGCAGAAGGAAATCTTGACGAACGCAAATCAGCTATAGCCGAGATGCTTAAACCGGTAAAAGAATCTATCGACAGCTACAAAAAGAGAATTGAAGATCTTGAAAAGGGATCTGAGAAAACTTTTGGTCAGGTTACTGAAATGCTATCAAACCTGCAGACAACCAATTCGAGTTTACAAAAAGAGACAACTGCTTTAGTGAATGCTCTCAGAAATCCCAGAGTTAGAGGCAAATGGGGAGAGATAGGTTTGAAGAGGGTTGTAGAGTTCTCCGGCTTGTCAGCACATTGTGATTTTGAAGAACAGGTATTTTCAGGAGGTGAAGATTCGATTCTGAAACCCGATATGATAATTAATTTGCCTGGCAACAGTCATGTTGTTGTAGATTCAAAACTGCCATTAGATGCGTACCTCATGGCTCTTGAAACCGATGATGAAACTTCACGAAACCTTCTCTTTGCCAAACATGCAAAAGATCTTAGAGATCATGTTAACAAACTAAGCAAAAAGCAATACTGGTCACAGTTTGAAAACAGTCCCGACTTCGTTGTATTGTATATGGAAGTTGAATCAGCATTGAATGTGGCTTTAATGACCGACAAGACTTTATTGCAGGATGCCATGAATAATAAAATCATTCTTGCCACACCAACTACTTTGATTGTGGTACTTAAATCGGTTGCGATGTCGTGGCAGCAGCATACTATTACAGAGAATGCTCTGCAGATAATGGATGCAGCAACAGAATTACATGGAAGATTATCGGTGTTTGCGGATCATTTTGATAAAGTGGGTAGCGGACTGAAATCTGCATTGAAAGGATTTAACGATGCTATTGGCTCATGGGAAGGACGGGTTTTGCCAGCAGGAAGAAAGCTTGAACAGTTAAAAGCAACAGACAATAAAAACATCTTACCATCTTTTGAAATAATTGATAAGCCGGTTAGGGAACTAAAGAGTTCTGAAGAATAATTCCTGTGATGAATGACGCACGACTCACGACGCACCACGCGTGGAGTAGGGTTATGTTCTTTTTACCAAGGAGTTACACGGAGGAAATTGTTCCTGATCTTTATTTAGAATCCATATTTAAATAATTATGAGTATCCGGAATGAATAATAATTGAATTGGAATTAAATCAAAATATCAAAATAGATGAGGGGGATTCCTCGCTGGCGCTCGGAATGACAAGGCGAGGTTGTTGTATAAGGTGAAAGCAGAGGCGATTCGCTCAGCGAATCGCCTCTGCTTTCACCAATG
>Ga0209226_10000219_pt1 | contig 36619 bp, 23 predicted proteins | sample BarGraNGADG00212_2_FD_184497 | JGI IMG/M metagenome (GOLD analysis project Ga0209226, IMG submission 184497) | Arctic peat soil microbial communities from Barrow, Alaska, USA - Barrow Graham LP Ref core NGADG0011-212 (SPAdes) (version 2) | ecosystem: Environmental > Terrestrial > Soil >...
CGTCACCTTGCAGTCCTCCAGCGGCTTGGCGGAGAACCGCTCGGTGGAAAGCGAGTAGACGTATCTGTAAGCGTCGCCGGACTTCGGCACGATCTCGGAGTAGTCGAGCCGAATTCGCTTGTCGCCGCGCGCGGGGATCGGGTAGACGCTTGCGCGGAAGGTGTTGCGGTCTATGTATTCGAGAATCGCGGGGTCGCGGCGCTGGCGGACGATGGATTCGTAGATGCTGCGTGCCTCGGCCTTGTCCAGAATCTTCCCCGCGATCTCGTTTTCCCCCGAGAACATGGAGAACTTGCTTATCGCCGAGCCCTCCGGCATGGGGAAGACGTAGATCCCCTCGCGCTCGAAGCTGGAGTCGTTGTGGAAAATCTGATCGACTTTGGTGGTCGCGAGATGGTCGTTGATAGTAACATTGACGTGGTGATACTTCACCGTGAACAGCTCGTTCGGGATAATGCGCAGCGAGTGCGCTCTCTCAACAGGGAACAGCATCCCGTCGGCAAACGCGCCTGCGCAGCACGCCACGAGCGCGACAACAATGAGTGCGGAAATCGTTCTACCAGACATAGCCAAAGCCCCCTTTGTGTTTGTACATCATAAAGTATTAGACCCCGCCGCAACGCAGAGGCTTCAAGACAATGATTGTCCAGGAGGGCGCATGCTATAATATTCTCTAGCGATCAACGAATTTACTCAACTATCGCGGGACTTAGCGCGTCTACCTTATTGATACCTCGCTTTCAGAGGATTCGCCACTAATGGAGGAAACGCGAAATGCGGTTTGTGAAGTGTTGTGCTGTAGTCTGTATGCTGCTCCTGGCCGTTCCGGCCTGCGCGCAAGTGACGGTAGTGGCTACTTTCCCGCCCAACGGCGCCACCGACGTGGACCCGTCCGTTACCCAGTTCCGGGTGCAGTTCAGTGAGGCCGTGAACAGAGGCGGGTACTCGTTCGTAAGCACGCAATACGGCCAGACGCCGGAATTAACTGGGAAGCCCACGTTCTCCAATGGCGACACGATCTGCACGCTGCCGATTACGCTCAAGCCAGGGGTCAAGTACGCCATGAGCATCAACAGTGATCGCTTCAACAGCTTCCGATCAGCGCGTTCAGGTGAAGCCGTGACGCCGTATCTGGTCGTGTTCACCACCGCATCGAATAAGTCGGGCAGCGCACCTGCGCCGGTCGTGGCCTCTGGGCCAGTAACGGTGATCAGCACCTACCCACAGAACGGTGATATCAAGGTGGACCCCAAACTCGAAAATATACGCGTAAGGTTCAGTGAGGCAATTAGCCCGCTGGGTAACTCATTCTGCAACACCGATGAAGGCGCGCCTGTGCCATTTGATGGCAAACCCATTTTCACCGAAGGCAACAAGCTGTGTACCTATGCGGTCAAACTGGAGCCAGGAACAGCCTACGCGGTGAGTTTCAACTCGCCTGGATATGACGGGTTTCGCAGCGAGGTTGGCGGGGTCCCCTTAACGCAATATCTGCTCAAGTTCACCACGTCCGGCGAGCCGAAGAAGATGACCGCCGAGACATGGCAGCAGGACCTGGCTTACCTCGCCACCGAACTTCCCAAGAGGCACAAGAACCTGTTTGCCAAAGTGACCGAGAAGGACTGGAAAGACAAGGTAAAGAGCTTGAACGACCGGATTCCGTCGATATCCGAGCCGGAGATCCTCGTCGGGCTGAAAATGCTCTTTGCGCCCATCGGCGACCAGCATACGGATATCATGATACGGCAAAGCAAACAGTTGAGCGCGCTGCCGTTGAAAATGTACTGGTTCAAGGATGGCATGTTCGTGGTCGCCGCCTCGGATACGTGTAGCAACGCGCTGGGCTGCCAGGTTCTCAAGATCGGTGACACCGACATAGAGAAAGCCTGCGAGGCCGTTTCGACCGTCTTTGCCCACGAGAACGAATCCGCGAGAAGAATGTATGCGCCGATCTACCTGACTGCTCCCGACTTCCTGAAATCAGTCGGGCTTGTCCCGAAGGTCGATGAGGTGAGCCTGACGCTCAAGGACAAGGATGGGAAGACCTTCACCACTACTGTCAGTTCGGTTAAGAATGGCTCGGATCGCGAGCTTAAGAACGTGCCGCACGGCGCGTCTGTGCCATTATATGGCAAGAACAGCGGAAGCCCTTACTGGGCGGAGTATGTGGACAAGGACAATCTGATCTACTTCGCATACAATCAATGCACGGACTCGCAGAACCATCCGTTTAAGCAGATGCAGATGGAAGCCGAGAAGCTGATCGCAGACCACAAAGACGCGCGGCTGGTGATCGATCTCCGCAATAACGGCGGCGGTAACTCCTCCATTCTTGAGCCGTTTATCGACTCCATCAAGTCCAATGCAAGCCTGAACAGCAAGGGTCGCCTGTTTGTTATTACGGGGCGGCGGACATTTTCCTCGGCCATCCTTAATACAGCGACGCTCCAGAAGGAGACCAAGGCGGTGCTCGTCGGCGAACCAACTGGCGCTTCGCCCAACGGCTACGGCGAGGTGCAGACCTTCAAGCTGCCCAACTCGGGGCTGACGGTCTGCTACTCGACCAAGTACTTCAAATACTCGGACAAGGACGTGGACGCAATAGCGCCGGATGTGGTCGCGGAACCGACTTTCGCGGAGTTTGCGCGTGGCGAGGATCCGGTGTTGGACGCGATCATCAGCTACTCGAAACAGTGAGGCGCGGAGACTTGTGCATTCCTCGCCACCAGCATCATCTCGATCTCAGCGACCGCATTCGTGATTGCGTTGTCCAGCCGAGCGGATTCGAGCGCCATCAAGGCCGCGTCGGAGTGGGTCTGTGGTGCGAGCGCATTCCCCACCTCCCGATACGGGCTCTCGTGTCCGAGCCAGTATACGGGGTGTTGGCAGCACCAGCCGCCAAAAGCTCTTTGACTTCTTCAATGGTGTTCTGCTTCGCCTCAAAGCTGCCGAGCGCGTAAACGAGGTGCTGATTCAGGCTGGTGTCGTTGCGCTTCGCGGCGGCAGCCAGTTTCGCGTGAAGCTCGCGCGGCATGCGCAGCATCAGCTTCCCGCTGTAACTCTCATACTCCGATTCGCTAACCGGCTCCGGGATCGGCAGGCCTTCCTTGAGGCAATCCTCGAATATCTCATTCTTGGCAGCCTGCAGGTTCTCGTATGCTTCCTGGGGCGTTTCCCCGTCTCCCACGAATGCGTAGGATCCCAGGCTCGGAATGCTCGCCACATATCCTATGCCCAGGCTGTCATCAATCCGCCGGATCTCAACCGGATAGTCCAATGACAGATAGTATTCCAGCGTCTTCTGCATTTCGCTTCTCCTATTCTCCCTTCTCCCCATTCGCGACCTCTTCGAGTCGCTTTATCGCTTGGGCGATGAGCCTCAGGTAGCGCTCTCGGACCCTTTGGCCTTTATATACAGGTATGCTCAGGTAGCCGTATGGTCCGAACCCCGGCATATCCGCGAGCGCGGGATGCTTGATGCGGAACTGATGGCTATCCCCCGTGTTTGGGCATAGAGCGTCTTCGCCGAAAGCATGGATGAGAACGCGCCGGACGACATCAACTGCTTCATCGCCCGGAGTGCTGGTCAGCCATTTCTCAATCAGACGCGCATCCTTCATCGGCACTCCCGCCCAATAACAGGAGGATGATACCACATATAGTGTCACATGTCAACATAGAGTTCTTGCGCCAACGCTGATTCTCCTTGCGGACGGACGCGATTCCACTTCCCCACACGGAACCTTCTGCGCTATAATAAACGTCTATACCAACAACATCCCAAGGGAGAGGTGACAGATGGCGGCGGAAGACAAGCGGATACCGATGGACGGGCTTTCGGCTGAGCAACTCTTCGGGTCGGGCAAGGGCCTTACCTATGACGACTTCATCGTGCTTCCCGGCTATATCGACTTCCAGGCAAGCGAGGTCGATATCGAGACCCAGGTCACGCGCAACATACGCATAAAGCGGCCACTCGTCAGCTCCCCGATGGATACCGTCACCGAGTGGAAAATGGCTGCCACGCTCGCGCTGCTGGGCGGGATCGGCATAGTCCACTACAATAACAGTATCGATGCACAGGTCGAGCACGTGCGAAAAGTAAAGCGATTTGAAAACGGGTTCATACTCGACCCCGTCGTGCTCAGCCCGCGCAATACCGTGCACGACGTGGATACACTCAAGATCGAGCACGGCTTCTCGGGCATTCCCATTACGCAGGACGGCACGCTCGGCTCCAAGCTCGTCGGAATCGTCACCAACCGCGACATCGACTTTGAAAAAGATCGTGGCAGGCCCCTTGCCGAGGTCATGACCACCGAGCTTGTGACCGCGAACGAGGGGGTCACCCTCCACGAGGCGAACAATATCCTCAAGCAGTCCAAGAAAGGCAAGCTGCCGGTCGTGGACGATGCCTTCAGGCTCGTGGCGCTTCTCTCCCGAAGAGACCTGCTCAAGAACAAAGAATACCCGAACTCCTCCAAGAGCGAGGGCAAACAGCTACTCGTGGGAGCCGCCGTATCGACCCGCGCGGAGGATCGTGACAGGGTCGAGGCGCTGGTCGGCGCGGGCGCGGATATCATACTGATCGATTCCGCCCAGGGCTACTCGGTCTTCCAGATCAAGATGCTTCGGTTCATCAAGGAGCATTTCCCCGGGGTCGATGTTATCGCGGGCAACGTCGTGACCATGGACCAGGCTCGCGCCTTAATCGAGGCCGGCGCGGACGCTCTGAGGGTCGGCATGGGCCCGGGTTCTATCTGCATCACCCAGACCATGATGGCAGTCGGCAGGCCGCAGGCCTCGGCGGTCTATCACTGCGCGAAATACGCGAAAGACTTCGGCGTGCCCGTGATAGCCGACGGGGGGGTCCAGGGCATCGGCCACATCGCAAAGGCGCTCTCGATCGGAGCGGGCGCGGTGATGGCGGGCTACCTGCTTGCGGGAACGTCCGAGTCGCCTGGCGAGTATTTCTATGACAACGGCATGCGCGTCAAGCGTTACCGGGGCATGGCGAGCGTGGAGGCGATGGACGCCGGCGGAGGGAAGCGCTACCTCAGCGAGGATAACAAGGTCGTGATCCCGCAGGGCGTGTCGGGGACCGTTCTCGACCGCGGCTCGCTGGTGGATTACATTCCCTATCTGATGAAGGGTCTCCAGCAGAGCTTCCAGGACATGGGCTACGCTAACGTCGATTCGCTCAGAGAAGCCCTGTATTCGGGATCCATGCGCTTCGAGCATCGCACCGCCGCCGCGCAGGCCGAGGGCACCGTCCACAGCCTCCATTCCTACAGCCCACCGAAGTTCGGCAGGATACAGGTCGATGGGTTCTGAGAAAATTATGAATTCTGAATTATGAATGATGAATGAGGTCGGAGCCCATGGAGATTGCCGTTTACTATTTCCCGCAGTACCACCCGGACCCGCGCAACGATATCTGGCACGGAAAGGGTTGGACCGAGTGGGAGCTGATGAAGCTTGCGCGTCCTCGCTTTCCGGGGCACAGGCAGCCTAAGGTTCCGGCGTGGGGCTACTTCGATGAGTCCGACCCCGCGTGGGCGGCCAAAGAGATCGACCTCGCGGCCGACAGCGGCATTGACGCCTTCATCTACGATTGGTACTACTACGAGGACGGCCCATTCCTGCAGGACGGTCTGGAACGCGGCTTTCTGCATGCGCCGAACCGTGACCGAATCAAGTTCGCGCTGATGTGGGCAAACCACGATTGGCTCGACATCCATCCCGCCAAAGCCTCCAATCTCGCTCCGCTTCTCGTCTCCGGCAGGGTCAGAAGAGAAGCATTTGACAGGATCACGGACCACGTGATCGAGCGGTTCTTCTCACAGCCCAACTACTGGACCATCGACGGCGAGCCTTACTTCTCCATATACGAGATCGGCACGCTGATCGACGGACTTGGGGGCTTTGCCGAGACGCGCGACGCCCTGGCGAGCTTCAGGGCGAAGACAATCGCGGCCGGATTTCCTGGGTTGCATCTCAACTGCATCGCGGCTGGTCTCAAGGTGCTGCCGAGCGAAACGGGTATTGAAGAGCCGCAGCGTTGGTTGCCCCACCTGGGTTTTTCAAGTGTCGGCAGTTATGTCTGGGTCCACTATTTCTACCCCGACTGGGCCGGTTTCCCCTTGAGCGACATGAATAAGGCTGCCGAGCGCAATTACGAGGTCTGGCAGGAACTCACGGCGCTGCATGAGCTTCCGTATCACCCGAACGTGAGCATGGGCTGGGACCCCAGTCCTCGCACGACCCAAAGCGACACTTTCGAGCCCAGAGGCTATACGTGGACGGCAATCCTCGAGGACGATCCCGTCATCTTCAAGGACGCGCTGACGAGGGCGAAGGCATTCGTATCCCGCCCCGAGTGTAAGCAGAAGATCATTACCATCAACGCCTGGAACGAGTGGACCGAGGGCAGCTACCTGCTGCCCGATACCGCCCACGGAACTGCATATACGGATGCGATACGCGAGGTTTTCGGCCCCAAGTGACGTGTCAGAACCGGCGGATGCTGGTGGCGACCTCGTCGGTGACCAGTTGGTCCTTGATGTTGCCGGAGTTGTAGGCGTCTATCAAGATGGGGAAGACCTCGCGGCAGGTGTCGAGGGTCGCATCGACGTGCTCGGCCTTGTGGGAATAGGTCATGAAGATCAGCCCGCCTCTGCGCAGCAGGATTCCTCTGCGTGCCATTTCCTGGAGCAGCAGAGTCATAACATCGGTGTTGACGCCGGCGTCGGCGTAGCCGAAGGAGTACGAGCTCATCACGGGCCAGCCCCTGAACTCCAGCGCAAGGCCGATCTCGCGAGCAATACCGTTCATTCCGTCCATAAGCCTGCCGCCCTGCTGCCAGAGGTGGCCGATAACGTCGTGTTCGCGCAGTTCCCTCAGACAAGCCACGCAAGCCGCGAGCGAGACCGCGTCGCCGCCGTATGTTGACGAGATCACCAGATCCGCCGCCGTCTTCATCACCTCGCGCTTCCCGACCACCGCCGCGACCGGCATGCCGTTCGAGATCCCCTTGGCGAAGCAGGCCAAATCCGGGATCACGCCGAAATACTCCTGCGCCCCGCCGTTTGCCACCCGGAACCCCGTCACGATCTCGTCATAAGCCAGCACGACCTCGTGTTTGTCCGCAAGTTCCCTGGCCCATTTGAGATAATCGCCGGTGTCCATCGTGGAATACGACGCGGCCTCCATCATTATGCAGGCGACGTTGCCCTTGTGCTTCTCCAACACGGCTTCCAGGCAGTTGTCGGAGTGGAAAACGCCAAACGAGAAACCGGCGATGGAGTCGCTGACCCCCGCAGGCACGCCACGGGCCGAGTTCAGCGCCGCCCACGTATCCAGCCAGCCATGATACCCGGAACTGACCACGATCTGCTTGCCCGTGTAGCCACGGGCTATGCGGGCGGCCGCGGACGTGGCTTCCGCGCCGGTCTTGAGGAACCGCACCATCTCCGCGCACGGCACCATGTCGATGATCGCCTTGGCGGCCTCGACTTCGAGCGGGTGCATCATCGGGAATATCATCCCGTCCTCGAGCTGCCGGCGCACGGCTTCATCCACCGCCGGATAGCAATATCCCAGCGTGATCGGGCCCAGGGCGCTGATATAGTCTATATACTTGTTGCCATCGACGTCCCAGATCCAGCAGCCCTCGCCGCGCCGGATGTAGATGGGCATGGCCCCCATGGCGAACGATTGCGGGCGCTTGCTCATCGTCTGCGAGCCGCCCGGGATGATGGTGATGGCCTCTTCGTAGAGCTGTTTGGATTTCGTGAGGTCGAGGTTCTTCATTGAACTCCTCCTAGCAACTGCTGCGCGTTCTTCCATAGTATGCGCTCGCGATCTTCGTCGGTTATCGGCGAGTGGATCACCCGGAACACGGCCATTTGCGGGTAGAAGATCGGCGAGTTGCTGCCGAACAGCACCCGCGAACTGTCCACTATGTCCAGGAGCTTGGGCAGCGAGTTGATCGGGTGCTGGAGGTGGGAAATGTCGGTCCAGACGTTGCCGCGCGCGAATGGCGCGGGGTTGGCCTTGATCTCGGCGTAGTTCGCGCCGCTTATCACGAACTGCGCGCTGGGGCGTGACTCGACGAGCTTATCCAGCGATCCGATCACCGCCCCCGATGCAACCGCCTGCGGGAGCACTCTGGGATCCTGCAGCCGCAGACAGACTTGCACGATCCAGCCGCGATCCCCGGCGAGGATGAGCAGCTTGGCTGTCTGGGGGCTATCGAAGCCCCACTCCTGATAGGTCGGGTAGATTCTGATACCCTTAATCGCTGGTTCTTGTTCCAGCCGACCCAAGTCGAACGCCGGGCCTATGCTCGCGAACCGGACCAGACCATCAAGCAGCGGCTCGCGAGCATTCTCCGTTTCGCCGAACGCGCATGCCATCTCGGCAACAACTGTCCGGTCGATACCCGATGCCTTCGCCAGCCTCAGCACTTCATTCGCATCACCCACGTCATGCTGAACTTGTTTCAGCACCCAGGCCGCATTGGAACCACAGTGCGCGTAGAAGTCGATGATCATGCCGCGCCTCCATCGAGCCCCAGCAGCTTCTCCGCATTGCCGCATAGTATCTTTGCACGATCAGTCTCGGATATGTCGGCGGCCATTATTCTGCCGATCTGGCAGAGGACGTCGCGTCCGGGCGCGTCCGAGCCGAACAGCACCCGCTCCACTCCGAGCCTCTCGACTGCGTATTCGACGCTGCCCAGCTCGGGATCGCATCCGCTGGTGTCCACGGAGACGTTCGGGCAGTCCGCAACAGCGTCGATGCCCTCTCGCCAGCGCAGGGCCATATGGGCCATGATCATCTTCATCTCGGGGTAGCGCCGGGCCAGGCTCACGATGTGCTCCGGCTTGGATTCCTCCGGCAGGACCTCTTCGACGCGCAGGTAGGAGTGCTGAAGTATCGGCACGCCGAGGCTGATCGCCTCCTCGGCAATCGGAAAAGTGCGCTCGTCATCGCACTTGACCGCCACCCACAGCTTGATACCGCGCATACCGCCGTCGCGCACGCAGCGTCGTATCTCCTCGACCGCCTTGTGCTCGTGCGCCTGGCTTACGTAGCAGAATCCATACGCCAGCCCCGGGCGCTTCGCCATCAGATCGAGGACCATGTCGTTGCAGCGCACGCACTCCTCGAATGTGGGATATGCCAGCATTCTGCCATTCGGGCCGAGGCATGAGACAGCGAACGGCATTCGCCACTGTTCGGCGAACGCGAGGAACTCGGCATCCATTTCGGGATTGCCCAATAGGTGGACGTGAATATCGAAGATCGAGGCTGCTTTGGCCAATGTCCTAACCCCCGCCTGCAGCGCCGAGCTGGTTTTCGAGGTCCGCGAGTTCCGGTTTGCGGCGGCCGTAGCCCATTTCCTCGACCATCTGCTTCGCGGTGGCGAAATGCTCGCGGGCTTGGTCTTTCTTGCCCTCGGCGAGCGACAGCCGCGCGGCTTCGAGGTGGTAGTCGGCGAGATGGAGCCTCATCTCGCCCCGTTCGGCGATCTCGCGGGCTTCCTCCAGATCGCGCCAGGCGGCGGTCCAGTCTTTTTTGAACCGATGCAGTTCCGCCCGTGCCAGCAGGCTGCGGGGCACGTGGTGAGTCGTGCCTGCTTCCCTCAACCCCTGCACCGCCTGATCCAGGCAGCGCTCCGCTTCCGGCAACGTCGCGGGTCCTTCGGCCTGTGCTTGCAGCAAGGCTGCTCGGCCCAGGGAGAGGTTGTCCAGCGCGATGTCCAGCAGGCAGGTCACCCATTCCAGAGTCTGGTCGGCGTGTTTCCGCACTTCTTGGTACAGGCCTTCGCTCAGCAGCAGACCACAGAACCCGTAGCCTGGTGTGGAATAGAGGAGCGGATCTTCAGGCTGGTCTTCTTTCCGCATTCTTTCCGCTTCCTCAAACAGGTTTCTTGCCGCCGACACATCGCCTGATTGGTGCAGCGCGTCCGCCAAGGTGGCGCGCTCACACATCATCTGGAACCTGTCTTCGCTCTTGTCGGCAAACTGCACGCTGCGGCGGGCATAGGCCACAGCCTCGCTGACCTCCCCCAGAGTTAACGAAAGCTCGCTGAGGTTTCCCGCATCTCTGGCGGAGTTCTCCCAGTGCTCCTGCTGAATGGACATCTCCAGACCGGCTCGCATCGGCTCCCGGGCCTCGCGCAAGCGCCCCAGCGCTCGAAGACGAAAGCCGGCCCAGTTCAGGGCGGACGATTTGTCGTGGTCGGTCAACGTGGCAGCGGGCCGGCTCCAGGGAACCTCAAAGAAACCGGACACCGCCGCCAAGTCTGCGCCATATGCACCGAGTCTTCTCGTGCTGAAGAAGTCGGCGCGCCGGGATATCCGCGGCCAGTACACTTCATCCAGCGTTTCCTGATGCCGGCCTGCCTGGCAGCCGTGTGCAACCGCGCGGAAGAGCGGCTCCATTTCATCCAGCGTATCGGGCAGGCGCTTCTTAGGAAGGTCTCTGTAGTACTCATAGAGTCGGCTGTGGGCCTCTTTCCAGGCCGCAGGGCTTTTTGCCTTGAGAGCCGCGCCGAAATGTTCGCGCACCAGCGGGTGGCAATCCAGCGTGTCCGGGCAGGCATCTTCCTTCGGATCGAGCAGCCGCAGGTCACGGAGATGCTCCAGCGCGTATGCCCACTTTGCGTCGGAAAGGCCGACGAGGGCGTTGGTGAGGCCATCAATGACGGGTTCCCGCCGCAGCACGTCGATTGCGCCGCCGTCAGCCGGGCGGTCGAACAGGCCGAGTATATGGAGGATGTCCAGTTCCGGCTTGCCCTTGAGCCAGATCTCATAAGATTTCATAACGCGCGCGGCGTGACCGCCCTGGGATTCCTCATCTTCCAGCGCCGGGACCAGATCGCGCTTGCGAATCTCTCCGCCATGCACCACGGCAAGATACCTGCCCAGCAGCGTTAGGGCCAAAGCGTGACCTTTGAAATCCTCGGAGGCCTCCCTGAGTTCCTTGTCGGTGCCTTTGCTCACGCCAAGGTTTCGCAGAAGCTGCGCGCCGGCCTCGTCCGAGAGGTTTTCGAGCGGCTTGTGCTCGACCGACTCGCTCTTCATCTCCTCCAATTCGGACACGGGCAGGCGCGTGCTAATGATGCATAGGCCCCAGTTGCTGCCGGCCCGCGCAAGCTCCTTGAGCAGGGCCAGCATCCCCTGGTCGCGCAAACGGCCCTGCATCGCGCCCGGCGGGTGCTGGAGCGGCTCCAGGCCGTCGAGGATGAGCAGCGTGTGCTGTTGGCGAATAAGCCCGGCAAGCCGCACCCCTTTCTCCCACGGCGCGCCCTTTGCCGGGTCGGGGTCTCCGAACCAATCGAGGGCGTGCGCGAGGAACTCATCCGCGCTGGCCTGGCGGTCCTCACTCGTGCCCTGGCTGTAGAAGCTCCAGCCATAGACGCGCTCTGCCCCGCGAAAGTTGTCGTGCTCCGCGTGTCCGAGCCAGTGATTGACCAGCGCGCTCTTGCCGACCCCGCCCCACGCCGAGAGCATAAGTATGTGTGTGTGTGGGTTCTCCCACGCGCGGTCGAGCAGTTCCAGTTCCTTTTCGCGGCCGAAGAGATCGCCGGGGGTGGATGGGAGTTTGGAGAGGAAGACCTTGTCGGGCGGGAGCGGTTCGGAATCCGGGGGAGTTGGCCCGCCACCTGCGCCTTGAGCCAGCTTGGCCACTTCCTTCGCGAGTTCCGCCAGGGCAGCGTCCGCCTCGTGCTCCAGCATGGCCGAAAGCGCCTTCCCGTCTCTAGGCCTCGCTTGGATCGGGCTCAGCCAACGCACTTCTTTCCAGGCGCACGGCTTAACGATGACGGGAATCACCCGCATGCCCTTCTGTTTCAAAAACTCGGGCACTTCGCTTTCCAGAATGAACTTCGAGGTCAGGAAATTCGCCGTGATCAGGAGAAGAGCCACATCGGCCTGCTCGATGGCCTGCTCGATCTCCGGCAGCCACGCATCGCCGCCCGCGATCTTCCGGTCATCCCAGATGCTCAGAAGACCTTCCTTTTCCAAGACGCCGAGGTGGCTGACCACGCGGTCCTTCCACTCTTCGTCCTTGTGACTGTAGCTGATAAAGACTCTGGCCATGATCTGCACTATACCAAGCAAGCCCAATACTGTCAACCGCTTCCCTCGGATGAATCCGCTGGTCTCCCACCCGCAAATCAGCTACAATCAGTGCATGAGATTGCTGCTGCTGAGTATTGCTGTGTTGACGTTGTCGGCAGGCGCGGTCGCTGCCGAGCCGCCGGCTGTCGTGGCGCTGTCCTCGATGACGGGGGTTACGGTCAAGCTCACCGACGCGGCGGGCTACAAGCCCGGTTCCGACGTTTCATACCAGATCCGCCACTGGCCGGACGGCGCACTCTTCGCGTCCGGGACCGTCCAGGCGGGCGCGATCCAAACCGATGCCTGGGGCCTGCGCGGTTTCCCGGTCGATGGTCTCACGCCCAGGTTGTGGTCGCCGCAGGACCCTCAACTCTATGAAGTCACCGTATCGCAGCCCGGCGGGCAGGCGCTGGGAAAGGCCCGCTTCGGATTCCGGACTTTCGAGACCAAAGGCAGCAAGCTCTACCTCAACGGCCGCCCGATCTTCCTGCGCGGCGTGCCGATCAACCCGCCAGGCCGCGATCTGCCGGCGGCGGTCGAGCACGACCAGCAGTTCATTCGCGGGTATCTCAAGCTCCTCAAGTCGGCAGGCGTCAACATGATCCGCACGGAGCCGCCGGACTGGCTCGATGCGTGCGACGAACTCGGCATGATGCTCTTCGCCGGGCACTACGGCGGCGCGGGCGGGCGCGGCCCCGACGCGCCGCTTTTTGCGCAGGCGCAGCCGTTCTACAGGGACCTTGTGCTGAGTCTCGCAAGCCACCCCGGCGTTGTGATCTACGTGCTTACAAACGAGGTGGACTACGAGAGCCCCGGGAGCACTTACAAGAAGCTTCTAACCGCGATCCGCGAGGACATCCGCTCGCTCGACCCAACCCGGCCCGTGATCGGCAACGCAGGGTTCGGGCACGGCCAGCCCGGCGAGATCTTCGATGTCCACCGCTACGCGGGCTGGTACTACGGCAGCGTTTGCGACTGGTACGCCGACATTTCGGGCTATATTGCCGAGGCAGACAAGGCAGGCCAGCCGTTTGTCATGACCGAATGCGTCGGCGCATATACCTCCGATGCCGGCGATTTCGAGACCATGAGCAAGCAGCTTGGCACCATGACCAAGTGGGTCGGCACGGCAAAAGACCCCCGCGCGGCCGCTCTCGCCTACCAGGCCGAACTGGTTAAGCAAGTGGTCGAGATCTCGCGGCGATACAGGACAGACAAGAGCAGCATCGCGGGCGTAATGCCATTCACATACCTGCTCGGCTGGGCGAACGCGAGCAAAGCGCGGGACATAATCATCAAGCCCGCGTTCGAGGCCCTCAAAGTCGTGTTCCAGCCCGTGCTGCTCAGCCCCGAGTGCTGGCGCCGCGACCTCTATGCAGGTGATGTTTTCAAGCTGCGCCTGTGCCTGGTGAACGACGACGATTCCGGGCGAGATATTAGACCCTCGCGGGCAATAGTGGACATTACGGCTTCCGATGGACGCCTCGTGGCTTCCGGCAGCGCCGATTTCCCCATCACCGCATACTATTCCAACGCCTGGGCCGATCTCGCGATCCCCATTCCCGCCAATCTCCCGCGAGGCTACTATGACGCGCGCTGCAAGCTCATCGAGAACGGCGCTGCGATCTCGCACAACAGCTTCCAGGTCTCAATCGCGCCGCGCGCTTGGGTGAAAGCCCTGCCCGTCAGCGTGACGCTCTTCGATCCATCGGGCGACACCGCCAAGGCGCTGAAGCTGCTTGGCGTCAAGATTACGCGGGTTGCAAACCTTCGCGCGATGCCCAAGCGCGGCGCGCTGGTGATCGGCGAGGGGGCGCTTTGCCCAGGCGCGTACCCGGGCAAGAAGAGCGTGCTTGCGTTTCTGAGCCGGGGAGGTCGCATCTTGTGCCTGCGGCAGGACGCCGATAAATGGAATGCCGACTGGCTTCCGGCCACGTTCATGATGAAACAGCGGAGGCGCTCTCGCGGCTTCACGTATATCCAGCCGATGGGCGGCAACGCCGTGATCTTCAAAGGTCTGAGCGACCGCGACCTGCGTTACTTCAACGATTTGGGGCGGTCCGCCGACACGACACCGGACATCTGCCCGGTGCTCACCGCGCTCAAGCCCGCGTCCGTTAAGGACCTGCGGTCGGCGCGAGTCTGGGCCGCTTGCGACCAGCTCTTGAGCGGCGCGGCGATATTGGAAATTCTTCACGGATCGGGCAGCGTCATGCTCAGCCAGTTCCGAGTGGTCGAGCGGGTGACAGATGATCCCATCGCCGCGAAACTGCTGGGCAACTTGATCGGCTACGCCTCGGCCAAGAGCGCGGGACTGCTCGACCTCACCAAACCCATCCGCTGGGACCTGGCGGCGTTTCGCGCGGGCGCATTCGTATCGCCTCTGCAGGGATTCCTTCCTCACTCCAAGACCTACAAGCACCAAGGCAACAGCAAGGGCCGGCTTGGGGACGACCACACCATCGACGGGTTCACGCTGGTCGGCAACTACGGGTTCAATGGCAACGGTTGGCTGACTCCCATCCCAGATCCCGCGGCACAGGGCTGGGGCGTGCTCTACGGCGCGCTTAGCCGACGCGTGACCCAATTCGTGCTGAAGCTGCGCAACACGGGCGATACGCCGGCGAGCATCGCGCTCGCCCTCGACGGAGAGGCTGTTGGTTTGCCGGCGATTGTCCCGGCAGGCAGTGAGATTGCTCTCCAATGGCCGATCAGCCGCGCGCCCGGCCCGGTAGCAGTCGAGCTGCGCGGTGATCAGCGACTGGTGATCACGGAGAGCTGCTTTGGATGATAAAGCGTGTTCACTTCGCTGGCAGCCGGTCACATGTTGACGATCAGGTGAATAGTTAAGCCAGGGTTTAGATATTAAACAAGCTGACCGATAATATTGCTGATGTTTCCTCGATTGTTCGACGGAGTTGGCAGTGTGGGCGCTGCATAGCAGAGGCTTTATGACGCGGAACAGCTCATTCTCCAGATGGTTGGCGGTGGTATCAGGGTTGGCAATTGTGATCGCGGTGACCGTAGCCGCCTGGCGCTCTAGCTCAGTTACCGTCCTGGCGCTGACCGTCCTGCTCGTTCTGGCCGCGGTCGCCGCGGCGGGTCTGGTGTGGCAGCGGAATAATAAGGTGCACTACCAGAACCTCGTGCAAGCGCAGGAGGGACTACGCGAGAGTGAAGAGAAACTCTCCTCTACCTTGCGCTCCATCGGCAACGCTGTGATCTCTACCGATGTCCAGGGCAGGGTGGTTCGCATGAACCCGGTAGCAGAAGAACTGACCGGGTGGGTTCTGTCCGAAGCAATCGGACGTCCGATCTCCGAAGTCATCAATATCATGAATGCTCTAACCCATCAACCGGCGGCTATCCCCATAGACGAGGTGCTTTCCACCGGTGAGGTGCGTCACCTTGCCAACCACACAACACTCATTTCTCGTGATGGAACCCAGCGGCAGATTGCCGACACTGCCGCGCCGATCCGTGACGACACAGGAGCCATCATCGGCGTGGTCTTGGTTTTCTCCGACGTGACCGAACAACACCGCGTTCGGGAGGAGCTAAAGGAAGCAGGAGACCGTGCCCAACGTTACCTGGACGTCGCCGGAGTGATTCTCGTGAGCATCGCGCGGGATGGGACGATCACGCTCATCAACAAGAAAGGTTGCGAGCTGCTTGGCTATCCCCAGCAGGAACTCCTCGGCAGGAACTGGTTTGAAGTATGTATTCCTGAACGCGAGCGGGAGGAAGTCAAGGCCGTGTTCGACCGGCTGATGCGTGGGGAATCCGAGCCGGTCGAGTTCTTCGAGAATACTGTGGTCACACGGAGTGGGGAAGAGCGAACGATTAGATGGCACAATGTGCCCCTGCGAGACGCGACGGGCGCAATCATCGGCACGTTGAGCTCCGGAGAGGATGTCACCGAGCGTAAGCAGGCGGAAGAGGAGCTGCGCGAGAGTGAAGACAAGTTCCGCAGTCTCTTCGAATGCTCCCGTGACGCTGTTATGACTCTTGATCCTCCTTCCTGGAAGTTCGCATCGTGCAACCAGGCAACGGTGGAAATGTTCGGGGCGAAGGATGTGGAGGAGGTCACATCTTTCGCGCCTTGGGAAGTAGCTCCCGAACTGCAGCCGGATGGTCGCGCGTCTGCCGATAAGGCCAAGGAGATGAATGAGACGGCAATGCGCGAGGGATCCCACTCCTTCGAGTGGACGCACACGCGGATCAGCGGCGAGCAGTTCACCGCCACCGTGCTCTTGAGCAGGATTGAGCAAGGCGGAAAGACGTTTCTGCAGTCAACGGTCAGGGACATCACCGAGCGCAAGCAGGCGGAGGAACGCCTGAAAAGGATCAACGAGTGTCTCCTGACACTGGGCCCGGATTTTGAGGAGAACATTAACCGGCTCACATCGCTGTGTGGGGAACTGCTGGGTGCGACATGCGCCCTCTATAACCGCCTTGATGGCGGCATGCTTTGTTCGGTTGGCCGGTGGAGCACACCGCCGGACTTCAACCCCGTGGACAAACCCGATGGGCACATCTGCTATGACGTAATCAAACAGGGTGGGAATGACACATTCATAGTCCGGAACCTCCCCGACAGCGTCTACTGGACATCCGACCCGAATGTGGCCAGATACAAACTGAAGACCTATTTCGGGCAAGCGGTCAAGTGTGGCAATGTATCTGTCGGATCGCTTTGCGCCGTATTCCAGGATGATTTCGAGCCTACCGAGGACGAAAAGCGGATCATGGGAATCATCGCGTCCGCAGTGAGCACGGAAGAACTGCGCAAGCGGGCGGAGGAAGCGCTGCGGGAGAGCGAGGAACAATACAGGGTGATCTTCGAGGGAAGCGCCTACGGCATAGTGATGGTCGACAGCAAGACGAGGCAGTTCATATATGCCAACCCGACCGTATGCCGGTTGTTCGGATACACCGAGATGGAGTTGCTCCAGATGGGCGTAGCGGACATTCACCCAAAGGACTCGCTGGACCATGTTGTGTCCGAGTTCGAGTCTATGGCGGCCGGAGAGAAGACGCTGGCGTCTGAGCTTCCGTGCCTGCGCAAAGACGGCACAGTGTTCTATGCCGACGTCACAACCGCTCTGACCATCCTCAAGGGGGGGCGGGAATGCACCGTGGGTTTCTTCACCGACGTCACCGATCGCAGAGATCTCAGCCAGCAAGTGGAGGTAGCTGTAACGCAGATTAGAGGTCTTATGACCCAGGTTGTGACCGGCAATGACCTAGCCGGAAGGTTCTCAAATCCGAGACTGTCCCGATGCTGGGAAGAGAAGAAATGCACCAAGACCGATTGCCCGGCCTACGGGAACACGGGGAACCTGCGCTGCTGGAAGATAGTCGGGACGTTCTGCAAAGGTGAAGTCCAGGGTGACTTCGCCAAGAAATATGGCGATTGCACCCGCTGCAGTGTCTACCAGGCTGCCAGAGCCAACCCATTACTGGAATTGGGCGAAGCATTCAACGCTATGTCGGCTATTCTCCAGACTCGACATGAGGCGCTTGTACAATCCAAGGCTGAGACTGAGGAGGCAAACGACCAACTCGTAGACGCGTTGGGTGATGCTAGTGAGATGGCTTCCCAAGCGAAGAACGCGAAAGAGCAGATCAAGGAGAATGCTATCGAGTTGGCCTACCAGGCAAGCCACGACGCGCTCACGAGCTTGCCCAATCGCCAGTATTTCGAGCAGCATCTCAGCGAGCTCATCACGGGCAGTGCGTCCAGGAAATCACGCTCGATGACTGTGCTGTTCCTTGACCTGGACAAGTTCAAGCTGATCAACGATACGCTGGGGCACAAGGTGGGGGACCTGCTGCTTATCGAAACGGGGGAAAGATTGCAGTCTTGCCTTCGTTCGGACGACTTGCTGGCGCGAATGGGCGGCGATGAGTTCACCGTGATCCTTCCGCGCTGTCGCAGCCGCTCGATTGCTGGGGTGGTGGCTTCACGGATGATCGACAGCATCAGCCGTCCGTTTGATATACAGGGGCACAAATTCGTGATCGGGGCGAGCATCGGCTTAGCGAGCTACCCATCTGATGGCACGGATACGATCACTCTGCTCAAGCACGCCGATGCGGCGATGTATAAGGCCAAGCAAGCAGGCAGAGGGACATTCCGCTGGTTCACTGGAGATGTGGACGTTGATAATCAACAGCGAGCCAACATGGAAATGGATATTCGCTCGGCTCTGGAAAAAGGCCAGTTCAATGTCTACTACCAGCCTATCGTCAGCCTTGAGGACGGAAACATTCTCGTCGCCGAGGCGCTGCTGCGCTGGGACCACCCCGACAAGGGAATGATATCCCCCAGCCTCCTCATACCAATCGCCGAGGAGATCGGCCTGATCGGCAAAATCGGGGACTACGTGCTGCGCATGGCTTGTGCTCAGACAATGGCGTGGCGCGACGAAGGGATATACTTGTCTCAGATCGCCGTGAACGTATCGACAAGACAGGTTCGTGACGTGGGCTGGCTCGACTCGGTCAGCGCCGCTCTGGCGGACACCGGGCTCGATGCGCGATGCCTTAATCTGGAACTGACAGAAACCGACTTCGCCGCCGACTATGAATCGATGGGGGAGACTCTACAGGAAGTGCAGAAACTCGGCATTTGCTTGTCTATCGATGATTTCGGCATGGGCCAGTCATCGCTCAGTCGGCTCAAGGACTTCCCCGTGATCCATCTGAAGATCGACGGTTCCTTCATCAGAGACATCGAGTTCAACAACAGCGACGACGCTCTGGTGCGCTCAATAATCGAGATGGCACATGGTCAGTGCATGAAGGTGACCGCCGAGTGGGTAGAAACCGAGTCGCAGATGGAGATACTACGCTCAATCGGCTGTGACTTCGCGCAGGGATACTTCATCAGCCCAGCGCTTCCCGCCGACAAGTTCCGCGAGTTTGCGCGAACGCGGTTGGCGAGTCGCAACCTTAAAGCCGCGTAGTCTTCGAGGCTACGGCGGGTTCACTTCGCCGGCAGCCGCGCGATTGCCGAGCGCCGCTCCCTTCTCCGTCCCGGTGATACGAATCGCCGAATCCTTCGCGTTTTTCCAGTAGCGCAGCACGAAGTCCGTAGCCGCCGCTTCGACCGCCTTGGACGAATTGCCCGTGAGCAACAGCCACCATCCGGCGCTACTGCTGTCCGACGGGTGATAGCCCGTAACCACGCCATTCCCGGACGATAGGTTCAGCCACGACAATTGCGACTCTATCAACGGGTTGGATTGCGGCGTTCCGACCAGAATGAGGTTCCCGGTCTTACGCATATCCGCCGGGATGTCGGCTGTGCTGCAGAGTCTGATCGCTCGACCGGTCGCCGACTGCAGCGTGTTCGCGACCACATACGCCATCTCCATCTCCACCACCGGCGCATCCGGCCCAAACGCGACGCACGAAGTGTGACTCCAGCTATCAATGCGGCCCACGATGACGCGATCATATTCCACAAGCTCCGGCATCACGGGTTTCGCGTCAAAGCTCGGAATACCGGGCTTCGATGCGTATCCCCAGCCATAAGCTGTCTTGGCATCCTGAGCCTGTCGAAGGGCCGAATAGGCGGCCTTGATGAAAAAGTGATACACGCCGGGCAGCGCGTTCGGCTGGACGATGACCTCAACCGTCCCCTTCGCGGTGTTTCCAGGCTTCAGAGAGATCACGCCCGGCGAGATGAGGCGGCACTGAGCGCCTGAGAAGCTCTCCGGCGTCAGTCTTACGGTCAGCGGCTTGGTGGTGGCGTTTGTTACCGTGAAATCAGCGCGAGCCTTGCCGTTGGCAAACGTTGTGTTCGTTACTCGAATGGGCAGCTCGCGAACCGGCGCGTCCGCCCGGCAGTATTGCCGAATCAGCTTCATCAGCTCGAACGCCTCGGGCTTGGGCCGGCGGTCGAGGTAGATCGTCTCATAGTGCCGGATGCCCTGGCGTGTCAGCAATGGGTTCACGGACATGGTCTCCTGCCACTGGAACTGCAGCAGTTCGGGCACCGCGCGCGACTTCAGCAAGTCGCCGAATATAAGCGCCCACTCCTTCGCCCTGGCTTCTGGCGAAAGGCGGGTCAGCATCTTCCAGTTGAACTCGGATAGCACGGGAGTCGTCCCTCGATCCGCGGCTGCGCCGGCCACGGCGACCGCAAGCGAAGAAAGCGTCTCCTCGCCTCCAGCGCCATGCATGTAGCTGTGATATCCGAGCCTGTCGAACGGGACCCCCAGCCGCGTCAGCCTGTCGAACATCCCGAGGTTGCAGTTGCCGGTCAGGAAAACATCCGTGCCCGGGGCGGCCCGTTTGGCGGCGGCATAGCAGGCTTTCCATCGTTCGGGGTCGCCTGGCTTGATGCCTGGGATCAGAATCTCATTCTCGATCTCGATGCGTTTGACCACGTCCTTATACCGCCCGGCAAGGGTGGTGAACCACTGCGGGGAGCCGGACGTGTCGATCAACACCTTGAGGCCAAGCTTGCGGCACTCGTTCATGTAGAAGTCGATGAAAAGTATCGCGTTTGCGCGATCCATCGCCGCTATCAGCTCCAGGTGGTGCATTCTCACCCACTCGAGGCCCATCGCGCGGATGATGCGCAGGTCGGTTCTCATCTGAGGCGCGAACGCGCGCCAGTTCTCCCACATCTTAGGCGAGAACGGCCACCAGCCCTCGCGGTCGAGGCCGGGTGTGCGATAGAAGTCGAAGTTCTCGGTCATCGTCGAGTATGGGAAGTAGCTCGTGCCGAACTCGACATAAGGCACGCCCAGATCGACAACGACCTTGCCGCCTTCGGTTGTCACCCGCCGGTATCCCGCCGAAACCAGGAACTGGCTCTCCTGCCAGGTCGGTTCGGGTTTGGAGGCAATCGCGAGCCTGTAGTGCAGCTTCACGGGCTCGCCCTTGAGCGGGGCCATATAGGCCTTGATCCCCTTGTAGCCGGGTTTCTGGCTGGGATCGGGGCCGGATATTTCAGAGATGAAGTAGAGCGAATCCCCCTGCCTGCGCAGGTGCTCCCAGACATAGGTGTGATTCGCGTTCTGCCATCTGCCGGGCGAGGTCTCGGTGGTGAGTCCCGGCGTGAAGCCGCTGGCGGCGACATAGGAAAGATTGCCTGACTTCCACGAGAACCAGTCTACGCAGTGGTTGAGTCCCCAACTTCCCTCGTACTTATCGGGCTCGGTGGCGTTATCCACATATTGGCCGTTCCAACGCATGCGGGGGTTGGTGATTCCGGGAGTCTCGATCCGCCTCACAAGAGCGATGTAGGCATCCCGCGAGTCGCCCTCGACACGCGTGACGGTTGCGTTGATGTCCACGAATCCCTCACCACAAGGCATCGCGCTGACTTCGACTTCGTACTCGCCGGATCGGCACTTGCCTGTCATCGGATAGCCGTGGTGGGTGTCGAAACTCAGATCCAAGGGGCGGTAGGAGGAGACTGCCTCTGTTGCGGACCCTGTCCGACCAGGCAGGACAACAAGGCCGAGGTCCATGTGCGCGGTCGCGCCTTTGGCTGCAAGGTCAAGTCCGCCGAGAGTCGGCTTCGCGCTGAGCAAGTCTCCGTACGCCGACTGCATCGTGCGCTCAGCCAGCAGTCTCACTTTGGAATGCGCGCCGAGATTGACGAAGCCCAGCGCTTCGCCGGAACTCACATCGACATAACCGCCTCCGCTGTACAAGCCTCCCGGCAGGCTGGTTCGGAATGTGATCGGCCCGGCGTAGGGCATATCGTAGTTGTTTCTGATCACGATCGACGGCCCGGCAGCGCCCGGCAGCGCCGCGAGCAGGCATAGCCCAAGCGCAAGGCAGGTATTCTTCATGGGGTTCCTCTTTTAGTTGAAAGGCTGGGATTATCGTATCCCTGAGGCAGTTGGTTGTCAAGTTGCCCGCGGACGCCGTTGTAGCAATCCGATGCTTCCCATCCAAAGTCTGAGCTGTTCCGGCCAGTTGCGCAAGATGGGGTGGTCGAGGGCCATGCCGACGCCGTGCGGCCCGTCGGCGTAGATGTGCATCTCGGCAGGCACTCCCGCCTTGCGTAGCGCAAGGTAGAAAAGCACGCTGTTCTCCGAGGGCACGCCCGTATCGGCATTGGTGTGCATCAGGAACGTCGGAGGAGTTCGATCCGTCACGCGCAACTCGGTCGATAACTGCTCGATCAGCTCATCATCGGGCGACTCGCCGAGAAGATTGCCGCGGGAGCCGGCGTGAGCGTGCGGCGGCTTGAGTGTTATGACCGGATACGCCAGGATCATGAAGTCCGGGCGCGGATTCTCTCGATCTATGGAGTCAGTGGCAGTGGTAGGCCCATCGTCGAACAGAGTCCCCGCAGTTGAAGCCAGGTGCCCACCCGCCGAGAAACCCATTACCCCGATTCGGTCCGGGTCCAATTCCCACTCGGCAGACCTTGCGCGCACAGTGCGAACCGCCCTTTGCGCGTCCAGCAGCGGCGCGGGGTGTTGGTATTGAGGAGCGGTTCGGTAACGCAGCACGAAGACGGCCACGCCTATATCGCGAAACCACTCCGCGACCGCTTCGCCTTCGTGGCCGACGCACACGTTGCAGTATCCCCCGCCGGGGCACACGACCACGCTTGTGCCGGTCGCCTTCGCGGGATCGGGCAGGTAAGCCGTAAGGCGCGGTTTGTCTGCGTCCTCGTCGCCGATCGCGCCCGGCGCACCGTCGGGCCAGAGCAGCATTGGTGTTGCTGTCGCCTGGATCATCAGTCCGACTTTCTGCTCCTGTACTTGCGCTGCGTGGCGAAGTAGCCGGGTGATTTCGTCGCGGTCTTCACGATCTCTCTTGCGGCTTCCGGCCTCGGATTGCGGCGCGGCGCCGGACCGCGCTTGAACGCATCCGTGGGGGGCGGCGCGACGTTGTAGTCGAAACCCTCGATCTTGCGGCGCTCGATTGGGCCGCCCAGAGCCTTCTCGATATCGAAAACGATGCCGGCGTCCTGGCTGGTTACCAGGGTCATGGCGTCACCCTCGCGCTCCGCCCTGCCCGTGCGCCCGATCCGGTGGATATACATGTCCGCGGTCTCGGGGATATCGTAGTTGATGACGTGCGATATGCTTTCCACATCCAGCCCGCGCGCGGCGATGTCGGTCGCGACCAGTATCTGGCAGCGGCCCAGGCGGAAATCGTCCAGCGCGCTCTGCCGCTGGTTCTGAGATCGATTGGAGTGCAGCGCGGCGGTTCCATAGCCGGCTCTGGAGATCTGCTCAGCGACGCGGTTCGCGCGGTGCTTCGTGCGGGTGAAGATCAGCACGGAGTTCGTGTCCGTCATCTCCAGCAGCTTCAGCACCAGCGAGGTCTTGAGATGCTGCGGGCACGGGTAGAGCACGTGCGCGACGGTCTTCGCGGGGGCGTATAGGTCCACTTCAACCCGCTCGGGATTGTCCAGGGTGTCGGTGGTCAACTGCGCAAGCTCCGGCGCGAAAGTAGCCGAGAAGAGCATCGTTTGGCGCTTGCGGGGAAGCCGCGCAAGGATGCGCTTGATCGGCGGCAGGAAGCCCATGTCCAGCATCCTGTCCGCTTCATCCAGCACGAGCTTCTCCACGCGCGAGAAATCGGTGTTGCCGCGGCCGATGTGGTCCAGCAGCCTGCCGGGGCATGCGACGATCACGTCCGCGCCGGTCCTGAGCGCTTCCTCCTGGGGGTTCATGCCGACCCCGCCGTAGACGGTCGCGGTTCTGATCTTGGTGAACTTGCCCAGCAGCTTGAAATGGTCGTTGATCTGCTCCGCGAGCTCGCGGGTCGGGGTGAGCACAATCGCCCTGGTGCAGGGCTTGGCAGGCGGGTTGGAGAGCAGATAGTGGAGTATCGGCAGCACGAACGCGGCGGTCTTGCCGGTCCCGGTCTGCGCGGTGCCGATGAGATCGCGGCCTTTCAGACCGATGGGGATCGTGGCTATCTGCACCGGCGTTGGGATCTCGTATCCGGCCTCGCGGACCGCGCGCTCCAGTCGAGGGTCGAGCTTGAAGTCGTCGAACGATGGCCCTGTTTCGGTGAGATCATCGGGCCCTTGCGTTGACTGATCTGTCTCGCGCAACGCAAACCCCTTCGCCGCCGGCCCGGTCTTTTCGAGAAGCTGGCCTCGCATGCACTCCGCGCAGTATACGGGCTTGCCGCCGGTTGGCTTGAACGGCACCTGGGCGGTCTTGCCACACGTCGAGCACGCCGCGGTGTGCATCTCGCAGTCGCCTCCCCGGCCATACTTGCGCCTGGAGTTGCGCCGCGCGTGGCAGTCCGGGCAGCGCGTGGGCTGGCTGAAGCCTCTCTTCCTGAAGTCCTGCTGCTGATGCGCGGTGAAAGCAAAGCTCTGCCCGCAGTCCCGGCAAACGCAGTTCATGTCCTGGTAGTCCAATGGTTGTTCTCCTTGCTATTGTTTCCGAGGCTTGCAGCGAGTGAGCTAGCGGGACCGAAGACATCCGTGAACAACCAGGCCAATGCCAAAGCGACGCAACAATTCGATACATTATAACACACACGGGAATCCCCCCGGTTCAGGCAGTTGCGCTGCTGCTCGCCGATAGGCTATCATATCGTCGTGCGCGCTGGAAGGAGGACGAGATGCCACTGATCGGAGGAAGCAACGCGACAAGCCCGACTGACGAGTTCCCGGCCTGGGGGCTCGTGCGTTTCGAAGCCGGGCGCAAGAACATCACTGAGTTGCACTACCACGACTGCGACGAGTTCGTGTTTATGATCGAAGGCAAATGCCTTATGCGATCGGAGGGGATCATCTATACGCTATCGGGCGGCGATGTCCTGGTGACGCGAATGGGTGACGAGCACGAGCTTCTCGAAATACTCGAGGACACGACCTACTTCTGGGCCTGCGCCGAGCTCAAGGGCGAGAAACGCACAGGCCATCTCCACCGGCCCGAGGAGGGCTAGCCAATGGCTGTTATCAAGACAACCCCCTCTGAACTCGGCCTGCCCGATGCCATTCCACTGCCCAAGCGCGCCGACTGGCGTATAGGGATAATCGGCTTTGGCGGGATCGCGCGGCACGCGCATCTCCACTCCTACGAGTCCGTAGGCTGGCCGGTGGTCGCCGTGGCGGACCCGGACCCGGACGCCCGCCGCGCCGCGAAAGAGGCATCGATCTCCAACGTCTACGCCGACTACAATGACCTGATCCGCGACGACTCCGTGGAGGTGATAGACCTCTGCACCCAGCCGACCGTCCGTGAAGAGGTGATTCGAGCGGCGGCGGAGGCCGGCAAACACTTGATCGTCGAGAAGCCCCTCGCGGTGACCATTGATGAGTGCCTGCGCATGGTGGAGATAGCCCAGTCAGCCGGCATCAAGCTGGCGGTCCATCAGAACTACCGCTGGATGAAGATGAACTTCCTCGCGCACCACATTATTGCGCGCGGGCTTATCGGCGAACCGTTTTTCGCGGCGGTCGAGGTGCTCGGTCAGCAGGATGTGGGACTGGCCGGCCATCCCTACTACTCCACATGCGAGGGCTTTCTTACGGTCCAGTGGGACAACCATCTCGCCGACTTGCTGCGCTACTGGACAGGAAGCAGCGCTCGCAGGGTCCTCGCCCGGACAGCGAGGATGAACGGACAGAACTTTGTCAGCGACAACTGGCTTGCCGTGATCGCCGACCTCGGTGACGGCTTGACCGGCCACATTCTGCACACCGAGTTGCTGCGCAGTTCGCTGGGCGGCACCCGCTGCCGCGTAGACGGCAGCAAGGGTTCGATAGTGTTCGACTTCGACAAGACTCTGCGGCTGCAATCTCAGGATCTCGGCGACGATGTTTATGAGATCGACGGGTGCGACCTTACGTTTCGCGGCTCGTGGTGCGGCACTATGGGCGACCTTCTGATCTCGATTGAGGAAGACCGCGAGCCGCTGGTCAGCGCGCGCCGCAATCTCGGCACTATACATACAATCCTTGCTGAAGAAGAGAGCGCGAGGCAGGGAAGCGTATGGGTTTCGTGTACCCAATAGCACAGGCAGGAGCCCCAAATGCTGGACACCAAAGTCGAAAAGAGAATACTCGCCGCGTTGAACTTCGAGGAAGCCGACCGCGTGCCGATCTGGGACTACCTCGACAATCGGGGCATCGTGGATCATATCTGCCCGGGTTGGACCGACATCGGCGTCGCGATGGTGCAGGTCTACCATACTCTCGGCATCGACCTCTGCCGCGGCTATGGGGCAGTTTATTCCGAATCCGATGACGGCTGGACTGAATACGTTGACGGCGCGCTCCAGCGTACAGTCTCCGGGCGCACGCACTGGCAGATCACCCACCCGATCCAGTCCCTGGAGGACCTCAAGAGCTTCACCACTGAGCCGTTTGACGAACAGTGGGCGAGAACCGCCTGGATCGATCACAATCGCGCGCAAATGGCGAAATTCGAGCCCTATACGCTCTTCGTGCCCGGCGCGAGCTGCGGTTTCCACGACACTTATGGCCTTATGGGCCAGCAGCTCTTCTCCTACGCCATCTACGACGATCCCATCAGCATCGAGCGCATTCTTGAGGTGAAGACCGAGTCGAGCTATCGGCTGGCCAAAGCCGCCGCGGAGGCGAAACTGGGCCCCGTCTTCTTCATTGCCGACGATGTCGCCTACAAAGGAGCAACGCTCTTCTCACCCGATTTCCTGCGCCGGACGTTCATCAAGTCGCTTCGCAAGTGCATCGAGCCGCTCAAGGCCGCCGGCATTAAGGTCATCTTCCACAGTGACGGCTACCTGATGGAGATCCTTGACGATATGATCGATGCCGGCATCGACGGCCTCAACCCGGTTGAGCCCCTCGCGGGCATGGACATCGCCTTGCTCAAGAAACGCTACGGCAAGAACCTGGTGCTGGTCGGGAATGTGGACTGTTCGCAGACGCTGCCGCTGGGCTCAGTGCAGGACGTGATTAGAGCGACAAAGCAGTGCCTGAGAGATGCCTCGCCGGGCGGCGGGCACTTCATCGGTTCGTCGAGTGAGATTGTTCCCAGCACTCCCGTTGCCAACATCCTGGCCTTCTACGAAACGTGCAGAACGTGGGGGGCCTATCCGCTTCAGGTGTGAATACTACGGGGTGATACACGATATGACATCAAGAGAAAGGGTCGATCTGGCCCTGAACCATCGCGAACCGGACCGCGTCCCGCTCGATCTCGGCGCCAGTGCGGTGACCGGCATGCACGTCACCACTGTCTACAAGCTGCGCCAGGCGCTCGGCCTCGACCCGCCGGGCACTCCGGTGAAAATCATCGAGCCCTACCAGATGCTCGGCGAGATAGCGCCCGATCTGATGGACGCGCTCGGGATTGACGTGGTCGGGCTGGGAGGCAACACCATCTTCGGCTTCGCGAACGAGGGCTGGAAGCCGTGGCAGTTCTTTGACGGCACCCCCGTGCTCGTGCCCGAGGGCTTCAACACCGAACCCGAGGCCGACGGGTCGATATTGCTCTATCCCGAAGGCGACCGCTCCGTGCCCCCAAGTGGCGTAATGCCCAAGGGCGGCTTCTTCGCTGATTCTATCATTCGCCAGCCTCCGGTCGATGACGCGAAGCTGCGAGTCGAGGACAACCTCGAAGAATTTGGCCCCATATCCGACGCCGATCTCGAACGCTTCCGCCGCGAGTCCGAGCGTTTGGCTGCAACGGGCAAGGCGATCCTCGGGAACTTCGGCGGGACCGGGTTCGGCGACATCGCGCTCGTGCCCGCGCCGTGGCTCAAGCACCCGAAAGGCATCCGCGACGTCGAGGAATGGTATATCAGCACCGCCATCCGCTGGGACTACGTGTACGAGGTCTTCGAGCGACAGTGCGAAATCGCGCTCGCGAACCTTGCGAAGATCGCTGCCGTGGTCGGCGACCGCGTATCGGCGGTTTTCCTCACCGGCACCGATTTCGGCACCCAGCGCGGACCGTTTATATCACTGCCGGCCTACCGCGATCTCTTCAAGCCGTTCCATAGGGCAGTCAACGACTGGGTCCACGCGCACACGAACTGGAAGACGTTCATCCACTCCTGCGGGTCGGTCGCGGCGCTTATGGAGGACTTCATCGATGCCGGTTTTGATATTTTCAACCCCGTGCAGTGCTCCGCGACTGATATGGAGCCCGAGAGCCTGAAGTTACGTTTCGGCGATAGAATAACCTTCTGGGGCGGGGCTGTCGATACGCAGCAGACCCTTCCCTTCGGCACTCCCGATCAAGTCCGCGCCGAGGTCCGCGAGCGCATCCGAGCCTTCGCGCCGGGCGGCGGGTTCATATTCAACGCCATCCACAACATCCAGGCCCGAACCCCGGTCGAGAACGTGGTGGCGCTGTTCGAGTCCCTGCGCGAATATGGGGCGTATCCGATAGGTTGAAACACGCTGGATGTCCGATAGGTAGAAATCTGAAACCCGCTAGTCCTGAGTAGCTCCTAAGCATCCTGAGCTTGTCGAAGGAGCGCAGGAGCGTATCGAAGGACGGTCGGCGTTGCGCCGGCGTCTCGATACGGCGGAGTTCTCTTGAGGATAAGACATGAAGAAGCTAATCATACCTTTGGTGATTCTGGCGATCGTAATGATCGCGACGAGCATGGCGAAGCGCGGCGGCGAGCAACCACTGCTGGGTCGGGATTTGCAATCCCGCCCCAGGGCCGTCGCGGCGAGCTCTGATCAGCTCTACGTTGAGGTCTCCGCGCTTGGCGACCTCGACTACTTCTACGACCACAAGCTCGGCATGAAGCTCGCGGGCAAGGCGCTGGGCGTGCGCACCGAATACGTTGGCCCGGCGGAATACGATATGCCCGCGATGATAACGGTGTTCGAGCAGGCGCTTGCGAAGAAGAACCTCAAAGGCATTGTGGTTGTCGGCTTCGAGCCGGCGCTTATACCGATCATCAACAAAGCGGTCGAATCGGGCGTTCCGGTGGTTACGGTCGACGCCGATCTGCCCGAGTCCAAGCGCATCGCGTTCGTCGGCACGGGCAATGTGAGGGCAGGCTACGAGGGCGGAATGAAGCTCGCGGAGCTTATCGGTGGCAAGGGTAAGGTGGCCCTGATGACCAAACCCGGCCAGTCGAACCTCGAGGAGCGAATCCGAGGCTATAAGGACGCGCTTGGCAAATATAGGGACATCACCCTCGTGCAGATAGTGGACACCCAAAGTGACGCCGTCATAGCCGCCCAGGTCGCAACCGCCGTGCTCAGGCGCAACCACGATCTCGCGGGCATCGGCTGCGTCGAGGCTGCCGGCGGGACCGGCGCGGCCACCGCCGTCAAAGAGGCCGGGCTGGTGGGCAAAGTGAAGATCGTATCGATGGACCGGGGCAACGACGTGCTCGAGCAGATAGGCAAAGGCGTCATCAGCGCGACCATCGCCCAGCGCACCGCCCTCATGCCCTACTACGCCGTTGAGATACTCTACAACCTCAACAATCAGCGGATTCCGATCACCGAGGACAACGCCAAGGCCAATGTGCTGCCCGTCCCGTCCAGCGTGGATACCGGCGTGATTGTCGTGGACAAGAGCAACTACCGGTATTTTCTGAGGAAGTAGATGCCTAACGATTCGGGCGGGGACAATCCAGTGCTTGAGGTGCGGGAGGTCACCAAGACCTTTCCCGGAGTCCGCGCGCTGGATCGGGTTTCATTCGATCTGAGACACGGCGAGGTGCATGCGCTTGTCGGCGAGAACGGCGCGGGCAAGAGCACCCTCATGCACATCCTCGGAGGAGTCTATCAGCCGGATTCGGGCCGACTTCTCCTCGACGGTAGACCGCTGATTGTGGCCGACCCCCACGACGCGGCTCGCCACGGCATCAGCGTTGTTTTCCAGGAACTCAGCCTGTCGGAGAATTTATCCATAGCCGAAAATGTTTTCGCCAACAGCCAGCCGGTCGGCGCGCTGAACATGATCGACTGGCGCGAGCTGCACCGCAAGACGCGCGAAGTCTTGTCGATGTTCGAGTGGGACATCGACCCCGGCACGCCCGTTGGCGGCCTTCCGACCGCGAAGCAGCAGATCGTGGAGGTCATGAAGGCCGTAGCTCGTAACCCCAGGGTGCTGATCCTCGACGAGCCCACTTCCTCGCTAACGGCCTTGGATACCCAGGTGCTCTTCAGCAACGTTCGCGCGATGAAAGCGCGGGGATTGTCGGTCATCTACATCTCGCATCATCTCTCGGAGGTCTTTGAGATTGCGGACCGGGTGACGGTGCTGCGGGACGGCCGCCGCGTCGAGACCTGCCGCGTCGCCGATGTCACGGAAGATGACCTGGTGCGCAAAATGGTGGGCCGCGAGCTGGTCGATATGTATGGCAGCCGCGCGACCCCGATAGGCGAACCACGCTTCCGCATCGAAAGGTTGTTCGTCCGGGACATGTTGTCCCGGATGCAGCTTCCCCGGACTTGCAGTCCGGAAAACGAGGGCATAAGCTTCTCCATCGGCGCGGGGGAGATCGTGGGCCTCGCGGGCCTCGCGGGCGCGGGGCGCACCGAACTGGCGCGCGCCATCTTCGGCGCTGAGCGTCTGGAGTCCGGGCAGGTGTCGCTCGACGGGGAACCCCTAACCATCCGAAGCCCAGAGGACGCCATCGCGGGCGGGATCGCGTATCTGAGCGAGGACCGCAAAGGCGATGGCCTCTTTCTTGACATGTCCGTCCGCGAGAACTGCGTCGCGCCGAGCCTGCGGGAGTTCGCGGGCCGCCTGGGGCTGATGGACGATAGGGCCGCCGCTGTCCGCGCTGAGCAGTATCGCGACCGCTTCGGCATCGTGACGCCAAGCATAGCTCAGCAGGTGCGGTTCCTGTCAGGCGGCAATCAGCAGAAGGTCCTGCTCGCCATGTGGTTCGGCATCCGGCCGCGGCTGCTGATCGCCGACGAGCCCACCCGCGGCGTCGATGTGGGCGCTAAATGTGAGATCTACCACCTGCTGCGCGAGCTGGCCGCAAGTGGGGTCGCCATATTGCTGATCTCCTCCGACCTGCAGGAGGTGCTGGGCCTGAGCGACAGAGTGCTTGTGATGCGCAGTGGGCGAATCGCGGGTGAGTTCGCGCGCACAGACGCGACCGAGGAAAACATCATCGCCTGCGCCGCAGGCGTAGCAGCGAATGCGTGAGCCCAAGAGAAGGGAGAACCCATCGCGAAATGTAGAAAGCCAGAAAGGGAGAAAGGGATGATTCTCTCTCCGCCTTTCTTGTTTTCTGACTTTCTGCCTTTCGCGATTGACTCCCTTCCGGAGTGTTGAATATGACTGACAAGATCAAGAGACTGCCGATACTCGCGAGGTTCGCGCGGATCACGGACCAGCGCGAGTTCATGATCGCCTACATCATCGTTCTTGGCATCATCGCGATTGCGTTTGCGGTGCCGGAGTTCCTCGCGCGGCAGAACATGTCCGCAATCCTGCTCGCGCTCGCGGACCAGAGCATAATCGCCGTGGGCATGACGCTGCTGCTCGTGAGTGGCGGGTTCGACCTGTCGGTGGGGTCCACGATGGCGCTCGCGGGTGTCACGACCGCGATCTGGCTGACCCTCGGCCTGCCGGTGCCGCTGGCGATTGGTCTGGGGCTGCTGGTCGGCGCGCTGATCGGCCTGATCAACGGCTATATCATCGCCGAGGTCGGCATCAACCCGTTCATCACGACGCTCGGGATGATGAGCCTCGCGCGGGGGCTGCTGATGGTGGTGACAGACGGCAAGAACATCTCCGGGCTGCCGGCCTCGTTCACGGCAATCGGCCAGAGCAGCATTCTCGGCATCCAGTATCCGATCATCATCTCGATAGTGCTGGTGGCGGTGGGGGATTTCCTTCTTCGCCGCAGCCGCTTCTTCCGCCAGAACTACTACATCGGCGCGAACGAAAAGGCCGCGCTGCTGTCCGGCATAAACGTCAAGAAGCTCAAGGTGTTCAACTACGTCCTCACGGGCCTACTCGCCGCGCTCGCGGGGATCATCATCACCGCGCGGCTCGGTTCGGCGTCCACATCGGCGGGCAAGGGGCTGGAGCTGAGGGTGATCTCGGCGGTGATCATTGGAGGCGCGAGCCTCAAGGGCGGCGTGGGCACGATCTTCGGGTCCTTTTTGGGAGCGCTGCTGATGAGCATTATCGTCAGCTCGATCAACCTGCTCGGCGTGGAGATGAACTGGATCGACTTCGTGCTCGGCGCAACGCTCCTGCTGGCCGTGACGGCGGATACGCTGTCCGCGAAGAGGAATGCGAAGGAGTAAACAATGAACAACCCAGCGAGGCTCTTGGTCGTGGCGGCTCTGCTGCTTGTGTGCGTGTTGTCGAGTGCAAATGCGGCAGCGGCGATCTCCGTGGCGGGCCGTTGGCAGTTCGCGCTCGATCCGAACAGCGTTGGAGTGACCCAGGGATGGTTCGGCAAGAGCCTGCCGGAGACCGTCACGCTGCCCGGTTCGACCGATCTGAACAAGAAGGGCGTTCCCAACGACCGCAAGCCCGACATGCAGCATCTCAGCAGGCTCTACGAATACACCGGCCCCGCATGGTACCAGCGCCAGATCGAGATTCCCAAGACCTGGAGCGGCAAACGCGTAACGCTTTTCCTCGAACGCTGCCACTGGGAGACGCAGGTCTGGCTGGACGGGAAACCTTGCGGGATGCGCGACAGCCTGTGCGTGCCTCACGTCCACGAACTCGGCACGGACCTCACCCCCGGCCCGCATCGCCTCGTAATCCGAGTTGACAACACGATCAAGTATAACGTCGGCGGCTGGGCGCACTGCATCACCGAGGAAACCCAGACCAACTGGAACGGTATCGTTGGCCGCATCGAGCTTCGCGCGACGCCGACCACGTGGATCGACAGCGTCCAGGTCTACCCCAACGCTGGGGCGAAGACGATCAGCGTCAAAGCCGTCATTCACAGCGATAAGAAGCAGGCCTTTCGGCTTGCGCTGAACGTGCTGGTACCCGGCAAGCCGAAGTCGCTGTTCTCAGCCGCGATCAAAGGCGACAGCTTCACGGGCGAGAAAACGTTCGAGGTCTCGATGCCCGTTCGCGATGCCAGGCTCTGGGATGAGTTCTCGCCGTCGCTGTATGAACTTAGGGCAGTGCTGACCACAAGCAACAATCAGAGCGTCACTTTCTACACCTCCTTCGGCATGCGCGATCTCGCTGTCCGCAACAAGCGGTTCGTGCTCAATGGCCGTAAGATCTTCCTTCGCGGCACGCTGGAGTGCTGCATCTTCCCGCGCACCGGCTATCCGCCGACCGATGTCGCGTCCTGGCTGCGCATATTCAAGATATGCAAGTCCTACGGCCTGAACCACATGCGCTTCCACTCGTGGTGCCCGCCGGAAGCTGCGTTTGCCGCCGCCGACCGGATGGGGTTCCTGCTGCACATCGAAGCTCCGCTGTGGGTCGGAAACGCAGGCAAGGAGCCGGCCCGGGACAAATTCATAGAGGACGAGGTTCGCCGCATCGTCGATACCTACGGCAACCACCCGTCGTTCGGCATGCTGTGCATGGGCAATGAGCTTGGAGGTGACCCGGCGTGGCTCCAGAAGCTCGTGCTCTTAGGCAAGAAACTCGACCCGCGGCATCTCTACACACCCTCGACGGCGTGGTCGCTCGGCGAGAATGACGACTACAATGTCGCGGTGATTCGCGGCCTGCACGGCCCGACAACCGACGCCGATTTCCGCGCCGAGGACGCCAAACACAAGGGCCCGATTGTCTCGCACGAGATCGCGCAGTGGGCCGTGTTCCCCAATATCTCCGAGATTCCCAAATATGACGGGGTGCTTCGCGCGCGCAACCTCGAACTGCTACGCGACAACCTGACCGCCAACCATCTGCTCGACCAGGCGTCGGCGTTTACACGGGCATCGGGGACGCTTTCGGTCGGGCTTTACAAAGAGGAGATCGAGTCGATGCTGCGCACGCCGGGCCACGGCGGCTTCCAGCTCCTCGACCTGCACGACTTCCCCGGCCAGGGGACCGCCACAATCGGCATTCTCGACGCGTTCTGGGACGCGAAGGGCATCATAGCGCCATCAGACTATCGCCGATTTTGCGGCCCGACGGTGCCGCTGCTGCGCATGAGCAAGCGAACGTTCACGACCGATGAGACCTTCACCGCGCGCGCCGAGATCGCTCACTTCGGCCCAGGTGACATCGCCAACGCCGTGCCGGTGTGGTCGATAGCGGGCGCGAACGGCGTCGTGATCGCCTCCGGGACTCTGCCAAACCGCAAGCTCCCGACAGGCGATCTACACGAACTCGGCAGCATCAGCGTGCCGCTAGCGAAAGTCAATGCGCCGGCGAAACTGACCGTCACGCTCTCGCTCAAGGGCACGCCGTTCTCCAACGCTTGGCACATCTGGGTCTACCCGGCCAATGTGGACACAACGCCGCCACGGGACGTGCTCGTTACCACATCTCCCGATGAAGCCGTGTCGGCGCTAAAGCAGGGGCGCAAAGTGCTCGTGCTCGCGTCCGCCGAATCGCTGGTCGAGTCGCGCCCGGGCAGCTTTACGCCGGTCTTCTGGAGCCCGGTGCTGTTCAAAGCCCAGGCAAGCAGGCCCATGGGTATCCTCTGCGACCCAGCCCACCCCGCGCTCGCCGGGTTCCCGACCGATTCCTACACAAACTGGCAGTGGTATGACCTGCTCCAAAACTCGCACACCATGGTCCTCGACGATACCCCCGCGAGCTTCCGGCCCATCATCCAACTCATCGACAACTTTACCAAGAACTGCAAGCTCGGCAATCTCGTCGAAGCCCAGGTGGGAGATGGCCGACTCATCGTCTGCTCGATCGACCTAACCACCGATCTGGACAAGCGCCCCGCCGCCCGGCAGCTTCTGCGCAGCATAGAGAGCTATATGGCGACTCCTGCGTTCCAGCCCAGCCAAAACCTGACATTCGACCAACTCGCCTCATTCCTCGGTAAACGCAAGCAGACGTTCCTGCAGTCGATTGGCGCGGTCGTGACGGCGGACAGCGAAGATGGGCCCAACGAGAATGTCGCCGCTAAGGCCATCGACGGCGATCCGGCCACCTTCTGGGACACCCAGTGGGTTGACGGCGACCCGCCGTATCCTCACGAACTCCGCATCGATCTGCGCAAGCCGATGGAGATTGACGGTTTTCGATACCTGCCGCGTCAGGACATGACAAACGGCTGGTTCACGGACTACGAGTTCTACGCAAGCGAGGACGGCGTGGACTGGGGCGAGCCCGTCGCCAAGGGCCAGTTTGCCGCCAACGCGACCGAGAAGACCGTCCACTTCGCGCAGCCGTGCCGCGGCCGGTACCTCCGCCTCGTTGCGTTGAAGGGATACGCCGGCAAGCCGTGGGCCGCCATCGCCGAGCTTAGCGTCATACCCAGATGAGGGCACGGCGCATGTGCTAAAGCCGCCGCCGCTTCAGTCCCGCGAGGCCGCCCAGACCGCACAGCAGCGCGAGGATGGTGGAGGGCTCCGGGACGTTGCCCGGGATTATCAGCGCGAGGTCGTCCTTGTGCGTCACTACCTGATACATTCGGCCCGGCAGCAGTGTGGACTCGTCGGGGGACATTGTGCTGAGGCCGACTTTCACGGTTGCCTTGCTCTCGTTGTTCATGGAATCCCACAGCCCGTCGATCCAGCCTTGCTGCACGGCTTGGGCGAGGTTCAATAGCGTGGTTCCGTCCGTAACCTTGCACGCGTCCACCGGCCTGGCATGGTTAAACGGACAGCCTATCCAGTGCGAACCGCCCGCGTTCTGTCCGTCTCCTTGCCTGCCTGGCAACGAGATCCACATATCGGTCATGGTGCCGGCGATTGGATTGCCTTGCGGGTCCAAATCCGGTACCCCGTCCGGAAAGCCCTCATAGCTGATGACCACGGGCGCGGGTGTGGTGCATATGAGCTTGTAACCATCGCCCAGGAGGATTCCGCCAAAGGCATCGGGATGGGCGGCACTGTAGGTGATTGTGGCTCCCGTGGTCGGATCGAGCCGCACCAGATTGCCATTGATGTTGCATCCCGCGAACAACACTGAGGGTTGGTAGTTGTAGGGAACGAGCGGAACGGAGATCCAGTTCTCCCCGGGGTAGATGGTGATGCTTGCTTGCTCCGCGCAAGCCGTGCCTGCAAGAATCAGCACTGCCAACAGGGCGACAATAGCCGCTAGAGTCCTCTTCACTTTCTCCTCCTTCGGCTCTCTGTGGAGCCCCTTCGCGTCGTGGCGAATGTGGCAGCCTGGCGGCCACCAACCGCACTATACCACCGGCCTGCCTCCCTGTCAACACACAATTGCTCTTTCGGGATTTCGGATGTGCTCAGGCTCAGAAATGGCCTGTACCCGGTTGTACGGGTACTTTGTTATGCAGCTCTTGCCAAGGCCTGAGACTCGAACTGGACTGGTGAGAGGTATCCCAGTGTCGAGTGCAACCTGACCCTGTTATAGAACACTTCGATGTATCCGAAGATGTCCCTTCTCGCCTCGTCCCGGCTTCTATACAGCCGGTGATGGACCCGTTCGGTCTTGAGAGTTGAGAAGAAGCTCTCAGCTACCGCG
>Ga0209226_10000223_pt1 | contig 36036 bp, 38 predicted proteins | sample BarGraNGADG00212_2_FD_184497 | JGI IMG/M metagenome (GOLD analysis project Ga0209226, IMG submission 184497) | Arctic peat soil microbial communities from Barrow, Alaska, USA - Barrow Graham LP Ref core NGADG0011-212 (SPAdes) (version 2) | ecosystem: Environmental > Terrestrial > Soil >...
AAAGACGGGCTAGGCCCGAATAGTTAGGCCTCAAAAAGAAAGCCGCCGGGCAGGGCCTATCATTCTCAGAAGACAGAAAAATTCATGGGAATAGCGTGCGCCGCTGAGCAAGGTGGCCGCTCCCCCGTTCATTGCGTCATCCGGTGAGCGTATGTTCGAGGCTCAACAACCCCTGGAGCGGGAGGCCGATATCCCTAAAAAGCGTGGTGCCGTGGCGCGTGTTTAGGGAGCCGGGCGAGGGGGGTTATTATCAAACTGGGTAGGGAGACATCATCCCCTGGGTATCTCCCTCCTTCTGCAGCCCTAACGACAACCATGCCTTGTTACCGGGAGCAAGCCGTTATAGGGAGCATAGGACGGCACTCCTGATGACCCAGATGCCCCGCCAGTGACGCCAGATTCGCCCAGGACGGGCTTTCTTGCGACCGCTATGCCCAGGTGTAACCGCGCGACCGTTCACTGTGCCACCTGCAGCCGTGGTGCAGGTTCAGAGCTTCGATCTTTCACTTCACAGATGGTACAATAAGCAGGGGCGGGTTAGGAGCATATGGGTGACTTCCGTACAAAACGCGTCATCTTTGAGATTTACGATGCCACGCAGCTGTCTATCCGTTCTGGCAAGCCCTATCACACGCGCCTTGACCCACCGCCCGCGGATCCACATTGCTGCCATCCCCCCAAAAGCACTTCCTAAAGGAGGAAGCTGGAAATGACGAATACGAACACTATTTCCCACAAAACAACAACCAATAGCATTTATGATTTGATAAACCGTTACGAACACGGCAATCTGAACCTAGAGCCAGGTTTTCAGCGTCAGTCAGTCTGGACCGAGCGTGACCGTATGAAGTTGATTGACAGTATACTTCGGAATTATCCATTGCCCGCAATTTTCCTTTATAAACGTGAAGAGGACGGGAACCTAGTCTACGATGTGATAGACGGTAAGCAACGGCTTGAATCCATTTTTATGTTTACGGGTGTAATGAAGGGCAGGTTTTCTGTCCGTATACAGTTGGCGGGCGAAAATGAAATGGAATGGGTAGATTGGACGTGGCTAAAACGTAAGGAGCGGCAGCACTTAATCACTGGTTACGAAATTCCGGTCGTCGAGGTAGATGGCGATATAGGCGACATTATCAACATCTTTGTTAGAATAAATTCGACTGGGAAAGCACTTACGCCGCAGGAGCAACGTCATGCCAGATATTACAATAGTGCTTTTCTTAAAGAAGCAGCTAGGCTGGCTCGGCATTATGAAGAGTTTTTCATCTCCAACGGAATATTCAGTCCCGGTCTCTTAAGTCGTATGAAACACGTAGAGTTAATTTGCGAACTAATGCTCTCTCTCGCACAGGGCGACGTATTAAATAAAAAAACAGCATTGGATCGAGTGATGGCTGCATCGTCGGGTGATAAGCGACAAACATTGAAAGCATCACGGATGGTCACGACCACATTGAACCGTATACGCCAAATGTTCCCCCATCTAAGAACATCGCGCCTGAAGCAAGTGACAGATTTTTATACATTATCAGTACTCATAGGCAAATTTGAACAAGAAGGGTTGATACTAAGTAACAGGCGTCGAAATCGTCTGGCATGGGATCTCTTACAAGCTTTCGGCTCGCAGGTTGATGAGGTTCGTGATTTACAACGCAAGGCCAAAGGCGCGCGACAAGACCAAGGCCTTTATCGAGATTATTTGCTGACAGTCTCGCAAATGACCGATGATGTAAACCAGCGTCGAAAACGTGAACAAATATTGCGTGGAATACTAGGAAGCTTATTTGCCAAGAAAGATAGTCAGCGTGGATTCACTGCTGAGCAACGCCGCATCATATGGAACACTTCCTTTGACCGAACATGTTCACATCCCGGATGTAAAACCAAATTGACTTGGAACGATTTCACAATTGACCATATTAGACCATACAGCAAAGGCGGACGTAGTCAACTCAAGAATGCCGCTTTGATGTGCAAGTTCCACAACTCTTCGGAGGGTAATCGTAAGTAGATACCCACGGCTAAAGCCGTAGCACTATCAAAACTCAAGCTTCCCTTGACCTGAATCCTGGCGTCCCTGCTAGCCCACGTATTTCAATATCTTATCCTCATCTATCCCCGCGGTCGCAACAAAGTATCCCGGCGACCATACGAGGTCATGTCCTTCCAATAGACCTTCCCCTGCCATTCTCACGAAGCCCAAAAAGTCTCGGGGGGGACGTAACCACGCTGTATCGGGTGACCTTTCCCCTGTGGCACCGTGTTCCCGGTCTTCGCGGAGGGCGGGTAGGCCGCGCTACACGTGGGGTTAGGCAGACTGCTCCCCATGTCACCGCCGCGGGACAACTGTGGGACAAAAAGTGCCGAAACTCGCTAACGACAGGCTACGGGTGCAAAAAGGAAAACAAAGGAAAATATCGGTCCATATGGGGGAAACTGATACCGTCCCGAGGGGAAACTGGCGGGGCCGACGAGACTCGAACTCGCGACCTCCGGCGTGACAGGCCGGCGTTCTAACCAACTGAACTACGACCCCGCTTTGGGCTGGGCTATTATAGCCATAACGGCATCGATATTCAACCGAAAACCGCGAAGGATCTGTGGCCAAGGAGAGTGGAATCAGCCCCTACATCTTCTCCAGCGCGGCGATCCGCTCTTCGATCGGCGGGTGGGTGGAAAAAAGCCTATTGAGCGCGCCCTTGTGGTCGAGGAGCGGATTGGCGATGTAGAGGTGGGCGGTGGCCTTGTTGGCCGCCTCGAGCGGCTCGGTGTCGGCCGCGATTTTCCGCAAGGCCGAAGCCAAGCCAGCCGGATACCGGGTGAGCATCGCTCCGCTCGCATCGGCCAGGAATTCGCGTTTGCGCGAAATCGCCAACCGGATGAGCTGGGCGATGAGCGGCGACAGGATGGCGAGAACCAAGCCCACGGCCAGGATGGCCGCGCCGGCGCCGCTTTTGTCGCGCCCCACCCTGCGTCTTCCCCCCCACCAGAAGGTCCGCAGGATCCAATCGCTGAGGAGCGCCACGACGCCGATCATGACGACAGTTAGGGTCATGAGGCGGATGTCGAGGTTCTTGATGTGGGACATTTCGTGGGCCACGACCCCCTCGAGCTCGACCCGGTTCATTTTCTGGAGGAGGCCGGTCGTGACACAGATGACCGCGTTCTTGGGATCGTGCCCCGTGGCGAAGGCGTTGGGCGCCGTGTCGTCAATCACATAGCACCGTGGCGCCGGAACTCCGGCGGCCAGGGCCAGGCCCTCCACGACGTTGTACAGATGGGGGAATTCCTCTCTCGGGGCCGGCCGGGCCTTGCTGATGGCCAAGGTGATGTTGTCGCTGCCATAGTAACTGATCGCCGACAGCCCGCCGGCGATCACCAGGGCCGCGACGAGCCCCGCCCGCCCCATGCCGGCCAGTTCGCCCAGAACCGCCGCCAGCGCAAAAATCAAGACCAGGAAGAACGTCACGAGGACGAACGACTTTCGCTTGTTGGCCGCGATCTGTTCGTAGATGTCCAAGATGTATCGTAGACAGGCTCCAGGCCGCCAGCGCCCGCCCCGCCTCCCTGGATCAGAAGCTGACCTTGACCGGTTCTTTCGCCGCGGGCTCCTCGATGACGAAATATTCCTTGGTCTGGAAATGGAACATTCCGGCGATGAGGTTCGAGGGGAAAACCTGCTGTTTCTGGTTGAACCTCATGACCTGGTCGTTGTAGAACTGCCGCGCGTAGGCGATTTTGCTCTCCGTGCCGGACAGCTCCTCCTGGAGCATCAGAAAATTCTGGTTGGCCTTGAGGTCGGGATAGGCCTCCGCCACGGCGAAGAGGGACTTGAGCGCCCCGGTCAGCTGGGTCTCGGCCGCGCCCTGGTCCTTGACCGTGCCGACGGCGATGGCCTTGGCCCGGGCCTCGGTCACATTCTGGAAGACGCCGCTCTCGTGCTTGGCGTAGCCTTTGACGGTCTCGACCAGGTTCGGGATGAGGTCGTACCGCCGCTTGAGCTGGACGTCGACCTGAGACCAGGCGTTGTCGCACCGGTTGCGGAGGACGACCAGGCCGTTGTAAATGCCGACGGCGATCACGAGCAGGCCGCCGATGATGAGGAGAAAAACGATCAAGGGAGCCATGGACATCTCCTTTAGCCGAAGATTCGGGGGCGCAATCCTTTAGCCGGAGAAAAGGTTTCTGTCCCCGAACTTTTAGAATAGCGGTCCCGGCCCGAAAAAGCAAGAGGACCGCGTCAAATCACGCCGCAGAGGAGGTTGCCGCGGGGAGATTGCCACGCCATCGCGCAAAAGCGCGATGGCTCGCAACGACCTAATGGAGAGGTCGCGGCGAGCTGAAAAGCGCGCCGCGATGACCTTTTAGGTCGATTGACTTGCCCTTGGGAGCGTGTTATAAATCGGCGCACAAGGTCTGTACATCAGACTTCATCTCGGTATTTATAAGGAGGTCTTTTCATGGCTGGACTCAAAGAAAAATTCCAAAGCAAGCTCGGCCCGATGCGCGAACGCGTCACCAAGCTCGTCAAGGAGAAAGGCGACGTCGTCATCGATGACGTAACGATCTCCCAGGTCATCGGCGGGATGCGCGACATCCGGTCGATGTGGTGGGTCATTTCCGACCTCGATCCGCAGGAAGGCATCCGGTTCCGGGGCCAAACCATTCCCGACCTGCAGGCCAAGCTTCCCAAGGCGCCCGGCGGCTCCGAGCCCATGCCGGAAGGCATCTTCTATTTCCTGCTGACGGGCGAGCTCCCGACGTATGAGGACTGCGCGGCCATCACCGAGGAATGGCGGCGGCGCGGCGCCCTGCCGGGCCACTTGCTCACGACGATGGAGGCGATCCCGACCGACACGCACCCCATGACCCAGTTCGCGATGGCCATCCTGGCCCTGCAGCGCGATTCGAAGTTCACCCACAAATACCGGGCGGGCATGCCCAAGGCCGACTACTGGGACCCCATGTACGAAGACGTCATGGACCTCCTGGCCAAGCTGCCCGAGATCGCGGCCCGCATCTATCGGCGCTCCTACAAAGGCGGCCATTACATCGCCCCCGACCCGAAGCTCGACTGGGCGGCCAACCAGGCCCACATGCTCGGGATCGACAAGCCCGAGTTCTATGACCTGATGCGGCTCTACCTCGTCATCCACAGCGACCACGAGGGCGGCAACGTCTCGGCCCACACCTGCCACCTGGTCGGGTCGGCGCTGTCCGACGCCTTCTACAGCATGTCGGCGGCGATGGACGGGCTGGCCGGCCCGCTCCACGGCTTGGCCAACCAGGAAGTGCTGCGTTGGATCATGGACGTCATGAAGGACCTCGGCGGCGTCCCAACCAAGGAACAGCTGCACAAATATCTGTGGGACACGCTGAAGAGCGGGAAGGTCATTCCCGGGTACGGGCATGCGGTGCTGCGGAAGACCGATCCGCGGTATATCGCCCAGCGCGAGTTCGCCCTCAAGCACCTGCCGAATTACGACATGTTTAAAGTGGTGAGCGATATCTATGAAATCGCGCCCAAGATCTTGATCGAGCAGGGCAAGGCGAAGAACCCCTGGCCGAACGTCGACGCGCACAGCGGCGTGCTGCTGTTTTACTACGGGCTGACCGAGTACGATTTCTACACGGTGCTGTTCGGCGTATCGCGCGCCATGGGCATCCTGGCCCAGCTCATCTGGAGCCGGGCGATGGGGCTGGCGATCGAACGGCCGAAGTCGGTGCTCGTCGAGTGGCTCGAGGAGCAGGCGGCGAAGGCGCCGGTGAAGGGGCCCGCCCCGGCGAAGTAAGGCGAAATCAGAAGTGGGCGGGCCCTCTCCGGGGCCCGCCCGTTTTTTTAAAGCGGTACGACGGAAATCGAGTAGGAATCGGAGACACAATACCCATTTCCTGGTTACTATAAGCAGAATTGGGCAAGGGTGTCGTTGCGAGCCATCCCGCAAGAGCGGGATGACGAAGCTATCTCCCCAGGCGGCTAAACGGACTAACGGAGTTCTTTTTCTATCGCCGCCTGGACGAATCGATTCAATGAGATGCCCAGCAACGCGGATTTCCGGGCCGCTTTCCGGTGCAGATCTGGATCTATACGGACGTTGAAGCTTCCCTTGTATGACCTTATCGGCTTTTTACCTGACATCTTGCACAATTCAAGATAGTCGTCCACGGCCTCCCGAAATGCTATCCGGAGTTCATCGACCGACCTTCCTTCGAAAGAAATAAGGTCGTCTATCCCTTCGATCTCCCCGTAGAACACGTCGTCTTCTTCGCTAAAGCATACGATGGCCAAGAAATCTCGATCATAAAGAACATTTTTCATGGTAGGATGCTTCGGTTTCTGAGTTCGTCGACGACTCGGCTGATCTGATATTTTTTTTAGGATCGGACTCGGGTGAGGTCGGTGAAGTCGGATGGAGTGCCCTGTCAAAGGATCCCGAAAGGCCGCGCGGGATCCGGCCGTTTTCCACATTTGGATTTCTTTGTATCCGAGGGCGCATAACAATGTCCTCAATTCATCAAATGTAAAATCTTTCGGCTTGCTGGTAAGTCGTTTTTTGAGCTTTTCGATTTGGCTCATCAGTATGATGTCATAGTAGGAGAAAAAATGCAACTATTTATCAGTTGCATCGCTTTAAGATATTGATACTACAATAATTCAATCCGAATTTAGTGCCCTACGAACGCTTAAACCAGACCTTCAATTATTGGACGTGAAGAAAAGCGATATTTCTCGCCGGTTGAGTTCAAAGCTTCGAAAGCTCAAACTCGGATTGACTTCATTTTCCCCTCCGCCTATGATGGGAGCGCTTCCGAGAAGGAGGGATTATGATCAAGAAAATTGCGGCTATCGCGTTCGCAGTCGTATTTTTATTCCTAGCCTGGGGAAGCGCTTCGGCTGCTATCCCAGCCGCTCCTTCAAGTGCTTCCCAGGCCCCGCAGGCCCCCAAAGGGCTGAAAATCTTCATCTCGGTTGACATGGAAGGCATATGCGGCGTCGTGAACTGGGACGACGTCACCGTCGGCGGCCAGGACTACGACCTTTTCCGGCGGCTGATGACGCAGGAGACCAACGCGGCGATCGAGGGGGCGTTGGCGGCCGGGGCGACCGACATCGTCGTCCGCGATGCCCACGACACGGGCCGCAATATCCTGCCCGACCTACTCCGTCCCGAGGCCCGTCTTCTCCGAGATTGGTCCTACGGCCCGCTGAGCATGATGGAGGGGATCGACAAGACCTTCGATGCCGTGATTTTCATCGGCTACCACGCCCGCGCTTCTACGCCCAACGCCGTCCTCAAGCACACGATGACAACGAAACTCCTGGATGTGATCATCAACGGCAAGAAAATGCCCGAAGCGGGTATCAACGGTCTTATGGCGGGGTATTTCGGGGTGCCGGTCGTCCTCGTGTCGGGCGACCAGGCGATCTCGGCCCAGGCCAAAGAGCTTTTTGGGGACGTCGAGACCGTCATTGTCAAGGAGGCGATCGCCACCGCGGCCCTCAATCTCCATCCGGCCAAAGCCCAGGAACTGATCAAGCAGAAAACGACGGCCGCCCTCAAGCGGCTCAAGGATTTCAAGCCCTATAAGCTCTCTTCGCCTTACACTCTCGAGGTGTCGTTCGCCGACGAAGCGGGCGCGCAGAAGGCATCTTGGATCCCGGGTGCCGTCCGTAAAGACGAGCATACAGTCGCCTTTACAGCCAACGACCTCATGGATTTGATGAAATTATTCCGGTTGTCGAAACTTTAGCCAGAGTCGGGCATTCCCCATATCTTTGCTGATTGAAAGCTATATGTTCAATCTACAATGATGTTTTCTTTTTGCCAAGAAAATTATATGACAGCTCGCAATAACATTTCGCGTTTTGACTTTTCTCCCCTCAATAGGATAGGATGAAATCTCCATCATGCGTCTCCATTTCATGCCCGGCAAGCGCCAAAATATGCTCCGCCATAATCCAATTGTGCTCTGGCACCACCATTTTATGCTCTGGCATAATCAATTCTCACTCCGCTTTAATCAAATCGCGCCCTGCGCCACATTTCTAATCACCAACCGCATGACATCCATCCAGGGAGGAATCATATGAAATACAAACTCGCACTCATCGGTTGCGGCACCGTCGGCCAGGGCCTGCTCGAGATCCTCGCCGACAAGGGCGAGACCATGAAAGAGGTATACGGCTTTGAGGTCAAAGTCGTGGCCGTCACCGACAAGCTCAAGGGCACGATCATGTCCCCCGCCGGCCTCAATATCAAGAAGATCCTCACCGTCCTCGCCGCGGGCAAGCCGCTTTCCGCCTACGACCGGGGCAAAAAGCCCCTGACCATGGACCCCCTCGAGGTCCTCGCCGCCTGCGGGGCCGACATGGTCGCCGAGCTGACCTACACCAACATCAAGACCGGCGAGCCGGCCACAAGCTACATCAAGAAGGCCCTGAAGCTCGGGATGCACGTCGCCACCTCGAACAAGGGCCCGGCCGCGCTCCACTACCACGAGCTCCGGGAGCTGGCCCGCAAGCACAAGGCCATTTTCCGGATCGAGGGCACGGTCATGAGCGGCACCCCCGTCTTCACTCTCGCCGAGAACGGGTTCGTGGGGAACGAGGCCAAAGAGATCAAGGGGATCCTCAACGGCACCACAAACTTCATCCTGAGCAAGATGGAACTGGACGGCATGGAATACACCGAAGCCCTCGCCCTGGCCCAGAAGCTCGGCTATGCGGAGGCCGACCCGACGGCCGACGTCGAAGGCTTCGACGCCCTGGCCAAGCTCGTCATCCTGTCCAACGTCATCCTCGGCGGGCACGTCAAGACCTCGCAGGTCAAGCGGGAAGGTATCACGGGCATCTCCAAGAAAATGGTCGACGAGGCCAAGAAGAAGGGCTTCCGCTATAAGCTCATCGCCGAGACGAAGCGCGTCGGGGCGAAGGTCACGGCCGCGGTGGGCCCCCAGAAACTGCCCTTGTCCGACCCCCTGGCGGGCGTGATGGGCGCCCAGAACGCCCTGACCTTCGACCTCGACCTCCTGGGCAAGGTCACGATCCAGGGCCCGGGCGCGGGCAAGCTCCAGACGGGGGCCGCCATCCTCCAGGACCTGCTTGCCATCCATCGCGATTTGCGATAACCAGGAGAGGTCATGCAAGACAAGATCTACGGACCCGGCGTCATGAAGTACGTGGAGGAATCCAAGAAACTCATCGCCGAGCGGGCGGCCCAGTCGGCCCGGGCCAAGCAGTGGAAATTCGACACGATCGCCGTCCACGGCCTGTACTCGGTCGAGGAGGCCCTCACCCGCAACCAGGGAGCGATCATCGAACCCCTCTACCTGGCCAGCGCCCAGGCCTACCGCGACGCCGACGAGCTCGAGGCGGCGCTCGCCTACCTCGTCCCGACCTGGTGCTACACCCGCATCGCCAACCCGACGACGTATTATCTCGAATGGGTCATGGCCCTGCTCGAGGGCTACAAGACGGGCCACGACGCCTCGTGCCTGGTGACGGCCTCCGGCATGGCGGCCATCGTTCAGGCCGTGGATCCGTTCCTGGTCAAGCAGAAGGACGGCCCGGAGCGGATCAACTTCGTCACGTCGGTCCAGCTCTACGGCGGCACGTACCAGCATTTCAACATCCGCAAAAAGCAGGAGCGGGGGATCGAGATCCGATGGGTCATCCACCCCCAGAACCTGGACGAATGGAAGTCCCGGATCGACGAGGACACGCGCTTCATTTATATGGAAGCGCCGAGCAACCCTCAGCAGTCCTTCGCCGACCTGAAGGGGCTCGCCGACCTCGCCCACGCCTGGGGGATCCCTTTCATCATCGACGCGACCTGCGCCACACCCGCCTTGATGCGGCCGATCGCCTGGGGCGCGGACATCGTCGTCCACTCCCTCACGAAATCGATCACGGCGGGAGGCCTAGCCGTCGGGGGCGCGCTCATCAGCCGCAAACCCATCGTGACCAAGGTCAAAAACGACCATCCGCTCTTCAAGGAAAGCTTCGCCGAATACGTCAAGCTCCTCCCCTACCGGGACCACGGGCCCGCCGCGTCCCCATTCAACGCCATGTTCGCCCTCAACGACCTGCGGACGCTGCGGTCGCGCATGGACCTCGTCAGCCAAAACTGCATGGTGGTCGCAGAATACCTGGAACACCATCCAAAGGTCTACCAGGTGGATTACCTCGGCTGCCCCAAAGACCCGCTGCATCCCCTGGCCAAGAAATACATGACCCTCGTCGACTCGAACGACGGGACGGGCAAAGAGGCCAACCGCTACGGCCACCTGATGAGCTTCCGGGTGGACGGCCCGCCGGAGAACGCGCGCAAAGTGTTCGACGCCTTCAAGCTGATCTTCCGGGCGACCGACCTCGGCCGGATCAAGAGCGTGGCGACGATCCCGGCCATCTCGACGCACCAGCAGCAGGGCGAGGAGGCGCGCCGCCTGGCCGACATCCCGCCCCAGCTCATCCGGCTGTGCGTCGGGGCCGAGGACCCGTCCGACGTGATTGCGGATTTGGATCAGGCGCTCAAAGCGGTGTAATAGTAGGTCATTGCGAGGAGGCCCGCAGGAGCGGGACGACGAAGCAATCCCCTCTTTACCGAAGGGGATTGCCGTGCCGCAAGAGCGGCTCGCAATGACTATATTGTGAGCGGGCGCGGCGCCCCTCCTGCTCCGCTCGTTGAATTTTAACCCCCGATAGTCTACAATCTCTCTGTGGAAAAAATCCGCATCCTCGGCCGCAACGACCTTCAACTGAAGGGCGAAGTCCGCATCGGCGGCTCGAAGAACGCGGTCCTCCCGGCCCTCGCCGCGTCGCTCCTCACCGGGGAAAAAGTCCGCCTCCGCAACATCCCTCTGGTGAAGGACGTGTTCTCCATGCTTCGGCTCATGAAGGCCCTGGGCCTGGAATACCAACTCGACGGGACGACCCTGACGCTCGAGGTCCCGAAGATCCTCTCCGAAGAGGCCTCCTACGAGCTCGTCCGGGTCATGCGCGCCTCGTTCCTCGTCCTCGGGCCGCTGCTCGCCCGGTTCGGGAAGGCCGTCGTCGCCCAGCCCGGCGGATGCGCGATCGGGCTGCGGCCCGTCGATCTCCACATCGCCGGCCTGCAGAGGCTCGGAGCGAACATCACTCTCGAGCACGGCTACATCCGGGCCGAGGCCGACCGGCTCCAGGGCGCGGACATCCGCTTCGAAAAGAAGACCGTCGGCGGCACGGAGCACCTGGTCATGGCCGCTTCCCTCGCCCGGGGCGAGACCGTCCTCCGCAACTGCGCCCAGGAGCCCGAGATCTCGAACCTCTGCGAACTCCTGGTCAAGATGGGCGCCCGGATCGAGGGCATCGGCGAGGAGACCATCCGCATCCTGGGCGTGGATCAGCTGGGCGGGGCCGACCACGAGATCATCCCCGACCGGATCGAGGCCGGCACGTTCCTCGTTGCCGGCGCACTCACCCGGGGCGACATCCTCCTCACCGGCACCGAGCCCGGCCACATCATGACCACCATCGAAAAGCTGCGCTATTCGGGCGCGTCGATCGAAATCGACGGCCAGACCCTGCACATCGTCGGCAGCGACGAGATCAAGCCCCAGGACATCACGACCTCGCCGTATCCCGGCTTCCCGACCGACATGCAGGCCCAGTTCATGGTCCTCATGACCCAGGCCGCCGGCACGTCGATCATCACCGAGACGATCTTCGACCGGCGCTTCCAGCACGTCAACGAGCTGCTCCGCCTCGGCGCGGCCATCGAGGTGCTTGGCGACAAGGCGGTCGTCCGGGGCAAGACCCCGCTCAGCGGGGCTGAGGTCATCGCCACGGACTTGCGCGCGTCGGCCTCACTCATCCTGGCGGGCCTCATCGCCAGCGGGGAGACGATCGTGAACGACGTGGAGCACATCGACCGCGGCTACGAAAAGATCGAGGAGAAGCTCCGGGCGCTCGGGGCCAAGATCGAGCGGATCCGGCAGTGACGAACCGGTCCCTCCAGGGGGTTCCCATGGACGACTGCATCTTCTGCAAAATCATCGCTAAAAAGATCCCGGCCAAGATCGTGTACGAGGACGAGAAGATCCTGGCCTTCGACGACCTCCGGCCCCAGGCCCCGACGCACACCCTCATCATTCCCAAGGAGCATTACGCGGCGCTCCCCGACGTCCCGGCCGACAAGACGGGCCTCATCGCCCACATTTTTTCTGTGGTGCCCCGCATCGCCGAAGCCAAGGGCATCGACCGGACCGGCTACCGGATCGTCCTGAACACGGGGAAAGACTCCGGCCAGGACGTGTTCCATATCCACTTCCACCTCCTCGGCGGCCGGCCCATGGCCTGGCCCCCGGGATGACGGGAACCCGAAACCGAATGAAAAGCGTAGTCATCGTCGGCGCGGGCCGGCTGGGGACGGTCCTCGGCGCGGCCCTGCGAAAAAAGGGGTTCGTCGTGCGCGCGATCGTTGACCGCTGCCTCGCGGCCGCCCGCGAAAGCCGGAAGATCATCGGCGCGGGGATTGCGACGCGCGACGTTGGCCGAGTGGGGGCCGGCGGGGCGTTTGGCGCGATGGCCGGCGCCGCGCGCGGCGCCGATATCATCATCATCGCCGTCCCCGATGGGGAAATAGAAGGCGTGGCGCGTAAGCTCGCCAGGGTGTACGGGCTCGCCGGTCCGCGCGGGCTTGCTGGGGCGGCAGAAGCATCGGGGGTGCCAGGGAAGCCCCTGGGCCGGCTCGCAAAGCTCGTGGGGGCACCAAGCAAGGCTTGGCGCGGGAAGATCGTTTTCCACACGAGCGGTGTCCTGACCGCAGACGCGCTTGCGCCGCTCCACGATCTGGGCGCGGCTTGCGCCTCCTTCCATCCGGTCCAGTCGTTTCCGCGAAAGGATCTACCCGCCTCGCATTTCAAGGGCGTGACGATCGGCCTCGAGGGCGACGCGCGCGCGGTGCGGGCGGGCGCCGCGATCGCCCGGAAATTGGGCGCCCGGCCGCGTGTCTTCAAGGGCACGGACAAGGCGCTCTATCACGCGGCGTGCAGCGTCGCCTCGAATCTCCTCGTGCCGCTGTTCGACACGGCCTGCGGCCTGCTGCGCGAAGCCGGAATCGGGAACCGCGAGGCGGTGGAGATGCTTTGGCCGCTGGCCGAAGGTACTTTACAAAGCGTAAAACAGCTTGACAGGGCATCCGCCCTCACGGGGCCCATTTCCCGGGGGGATGTGGAAACGGTCCGGAGGCATCTTCGGGCCCTCGAAAAATTTCCCGCCGCCCGAAAGATCTATCGGGTGCTCGGCGCCGAGGCATTGCGCCTTGCGCGCCGGCGGAAGACGATTCCGCCCCGTAATCTCCACAGCGCTGACATCGATGACTTATGGGAGCAGATCGGGAAAGAACTAGCCGCCAAAGGCGTCCATACCTCCGACGTCGAGAAGGCCATCAAAGAGGTCCGCCGCCGGAAATAAGGACATCCGGATTTCAAGCCCTTCGCGGTTTTTGGCGTTGGGAGGGGTCAGGTCTTAACATTTGACAAATTTGACCGGGCCTGACCCTTTGGTGCCAGGTCTCGCCAAAAATGTCAAAAGTTAAGACCTGACCCCAGACTATTCGCATGCTCCGCATCCGACTTTACGGATGAGTAAAATCGTGTTAAGCTGATTTTACCAGAGCCCTCTGGCGTGATCGCCATATCAAAAAAAGCTCCGCCGGCAAAGTGACATGAATATGGGGGTTAGATCCTAATATCTAACGTTTTTGGTGAGGTCCGACACCAAAGGGTCAGGCCCGGTCAAATTTGTCAAATGTTAAGACCTGACCCCAAACTATAAAATGGCCTATTTGATTGACGGCAACAACCTGCTCGGGCATCTGTTCCCCGGCGCGCACCGGGACCCCGAGAACCGGCTGAAGCTCGTCCGGCGGCTGATCGCCTTCCAGCGGTTCACGCGCGCCCGCGTCATCCTCGTCTTCGACGGCCCGCCGTCGGCGGATATCGAGGCCATGATCGGTGACGCCCCCCGCTTCGCGATCCTGAACCCCGGCCCGGGCGGGTCCGCAGACACGGTCCTCGAAGAGTTCATCGCCTCCCGCAAAGACACCCGCCGCCTGTTCGTCGTCAGCACCGACCGGAGCGTGCGGACGGTCGCCCGCCAACACGGCGCCGTATCGCTCGCCGCCCGGGAGTTCGCCGGGGAGCTCAACGGCGTCCTGCGGGAGCACAGGAACGTGCGGGAGCTCGACAAGAAAGAGCCGGGGCCCACAAAGCTCGAGGTCAGACTTTGGTCCGAGCTGTTTGGGGAGAAGAAATAGGATCAGTAGCGGGGTCCGGCTGCCGGGAGGAAAATCACCTCTTCCTCGAGGTCGATCCCGAACTTCGCCCGGACCCGGGTCTTGAGCTCCACGGCCAGGGCGAGCACGTCCCGGGCCGTGGCGTTGTTCTCATTGACCAGGAAATTGCAGTGGCAGGCCGAGACGGCCGCGCCGCCGACCCGCCTCCCGCGCGCTCCGGCCTGTTCCAAAAGATATCCGGCGGCCGTCTTGGTCCCGTCGGGCCCGACGGGGTTCTTGAAAAAGCTGCCCGCGTAGGCGGTCTCCGGCGGCGGGTGCTTTCCCTCGCGGAGGGCCAGGTATTCGGAGATTTTTGACTGGATCGCCTCCCGGTTTCCAGGTTTCAACCCGAAAACGGCCTCGAGGAGAAGATCGTGCCGGGCTTTGAGCTTCGAATGGCGGTAGCCGAACTCAAAAAAGTCCCGTCCGACCCGAAATTCCGCTCCATCGGCCCCCAAAAGAAGAGCCTCTTCCAGGAAATCGCCGATCGCCCGGCCGAACGCGCCGACATTCCCGAAGACGGCCCCGCCCACGGTGCCCGGGATGCCGGCCAGGAATTCGAACCCCTCAAAACCTCGGGCCGCGCTGAATTCCACGATGTCACCGATCGGTTCGCCGGCGGCGGCCCGGATACGCCCGTCCCCCGTCCCCAGGAGATCTATCCCCCGGAGGCCGAGCTTGATCAGAAGGCCCCGGAACCCGGCGTCGTCGAACAGAAGATTGAACCCGCCGCCCATCACGTAATGGGGAAGGCCGCTCTCCCGGGCCGCCCGGACCGCCGCCCGGAGGTCCACCGCCGTCCGGGCCTCGAAAAAGTAGTCCGCCGGTCCCCCGATGCGGAAGTTGGACAGGTCTCGGAGGAGGATCCCTTCGAGAAGGGGCTTCCCGACGTATTTTTGGAATTTTTCCCTGAAATCGGATATCACGCGATTCACCACACTATTGTCCGTCCTCATTGTAATGGAATGAATCATCGCGTAGCAATGAATTTACAAGAACCCGACTTTGTCGTTGCGAGCGACCGAAGGGAGCGTGGCAACCCCATTCGGCGAAGGGGGTCGCCACGTCGCCCCTGAGGCCGAAAAGGGGGCCGCGGGGCCCGGAAGTTATGGAATATTGACATGTTAGGGGATGTAGGCTATCATTCCCAAAAATATGATGTGAGGTAGCCAATGAAAAAAGCCATACTGAGCGCCATCGTCGCCGCCATTTTTCTGAGCGGCGCGGCCTACGGTCAGAGCGAATCCGACCAGGCATATATCAAAGCGATGACCGCCAACACCCCGGCGGAACGGGTGACCCTTCTGAAGGACTTCCTGGCCAAGTACGCGGGCAAGGGCAGCCAGTACGAGAATTTCGCCAACGCCAACCTGTGCCTCATCGGCTGGCAGGGCAAGACCGAGCAGGAGACCATCGGCTACGGCGAAAAAGCCCTCGCCCTCGGCGGCCTGGACAACGTGGTGAAGTGCCAGGTCATGATGAACGTCGCCGACCAGTTCAACAAGCAGGGCCAGGGCGACAAGGCCAAATCCTATGCCAACCAGCTGATCCAGGCGGCCACCGAGGCCAAGGCCAAAGAGCCCGAAGCGGCCAACTGGAACGCGATGATCGGCGCGGGCCACTACCTGACCGCCCAGGCGCTCGACAAGGCCAAAGACGTCAAGGGCGCCCTCGCATCCTACATGACGTCCTACGGCATCCTCAAGGACGCCAAGATCCTGGCCGAAGTCAAAAAGCTCGCCAAGACGCTGTACGAAGCCAAGAACTACGCCGAGGCCGAGCAGGTCTTCCGGACGCTCGCCCAGGCGAACCCAAAGGACACCGAGAGCCAAACCCTCATCGCCCAGTGCCTCTACAAGGCCGGCAAGGTGGATGAGGCCATGGCCCTCTGGAAGGAGTCTTTCGCCAAGAGCAAGTCGGGTGACCTGGCCTACAACATCGGCATCACCCTGGCCAAGGAAGCCAAGACGAACCCGGCCGTGACGAACGATGCCATCCGTTACCTCCTCGACGCCGCGTTCCTTTCCCCGGCCAAGAGCAAGGAGGCCCGGGCCCTGGCCGAAAGCCTCTACTTCAGCAGCGATAAAGAATGGAACAATCGGGTGAAGCTGATGCAGGAGAGCAAGGCGCTCATCGACGACTGGGTCAAGACGATCAACACCAAGTTCGGCGACAAGAGCGAAGAGGACCTGACCCCGGACCAGAAACGCGAATACCGGAAAATCAAGGAAAGCATCGACAAAGAACAGAAAATCCTCGACGACCTCAACACCAAGCAGAAGGCGGGGGTGGAGGGCTTCAACAAGATTCTCGAAGGCGAAAAACAGAAACTGGGCATCAAGTAAGTCCCATCCCGTTCGAAACGCGGGAGCCCCTATATCCTCTTCCGCACGGGAGAGGATATAGGGATTTTTTTTAGCCGCGGAACCTATACAATGGAGGCGGCCGCGGGAGGATCTCCGGCCGGGAGGAAGCTCATGCCATCGAAATCGCCGACGCGCAAGCAGGCGGCGGCCCGCATCGACCGGCTGCGCCGCGAGATCGAATCCCACGAAAAGAAATACTACATCGACAACCTTCCCCAGATCTCCGACGCCGAATTCGACCGGCTGGTAAAGGACCTCGAGGCCTGCGAGGCCGAATTCCCCGAGCTCGTCACGCCCGAGTCCCCGACCCAGCGGGTTGGCGGGAAGCCGGTCGACGGGTTCCCGACGGTCCGCCACGCCCGGCCGATGATGAGCATCGACAACGTCTATTCGGTCGAGGAGCTCGAGGAGTTCGGGGAGCGTGTCCGGAAGCTCGTGCTTGACCGGCCGGTCGACTACGTGGCCGAGCTCAAGATCGACGGGCTCGGAATCTCGATCCTCTATCGCCGCGGCCGGTTCGTCCAGGCCGTCACACGGGGCGACGGCGTCCAGGGCGACGACGTGTCGGCCAACGTCAAGACGATCAAGAGCCTGCCGCTCATCATCCCCGACACGCGCGAGATCGAGGTCCGGGGCGAGATCTATCTCCCGTTCGACTCCTTCCGGAAGATCAACCTCGACCGCGAGGCGAACGACGAGCCGCTGTTCGCCAACCCTCGGAACGCCGCCTCGGGATCGATCCGATTGCTCAACCCCCGAGAGGTCGCCGCCCGCAAGCTCGACGTGTTTTTGTATTCTTTCTTCGCCGACGGCGAGGAAGCGGAAAGCCAATGGGACAACCTGGCGGAGCTCCGGAGGCTGGGATTCAAGACCAATCCCCACTCCCGGCTCTGCCGCACGCTGGCCGAGGCCGTCGATTGCTGGCGGGAATGGACGGACAAGCGGGACATGCTGGACTACGACGCCGACGGCATCGTGATCAAGGTCAACTCCAGCGCGGAGCGGGAGGCCCTCGGCGTCACGGCCAAATCCCCGCGCTGGGCGATCTCGTTCAAGTTCCCGGCGCGCCAGGCGACGACGCGCCTCAGCGACATCGTCGTTCAGGTCGGGCGGACGGGCGCCCTGACGCCGGTTGCCGTCCTGGAGCCGGTCAAGCTCTCGGGCACTACGATCAGCCGGGCGACGCTCCACAACGAGGGCGAGATCCAGCGGAAGGACATCCGGATTGGAGACTACGTCCTGATCGAAAGGAGCGGAGACGTCATTCCCAAAGTGGTCGCTCCGATGAAAGAGCGGCGGACGGGCCTGGAGAAACCGTTCGTCATGCCCTCCAAGTGCCCCGTTTGCCATTCGGCGGCGTTCCGGCCCGAGGGCGAGGCGATCGCCCGCTGCACTAACCCCTCCTGCCCGGCCAAGCTGCGGGAGGCGCTCCTCCATTTCGCGGCGCGGCGGGCCATGAACATCGAGGGGCTGGGCGAGGCCCTCGTCGACCAGCTGCTGGCGAAGAAGCTCGTGGCCTCGATCCCCGACCTCTACGGCCTGGACGCCGACACGCTGGCCGGCCTCGAGCGGATGGGCGCGAAGAGCGCGGCCAACCTGATCGAGGAGATCGAGCGCAGCAAATCGAACGAGATCGGGCGCCTGATCTTCGGCCTCGGCATCCGCCACGTCGGCGAGAAACTGGCCCGGACGCTGGCCGCCCATTTCCGCGACATCGGAAAGCTGGTTGGGGCGACGATCGAGGAGCTGACGGCCGTGGAGGACGTCGGGCCCATCGTCGCCGAGAGCGTCTCCTTCTTCTTCCGCCAGCCCGAGAACCTCGCCCTCCTGGAGCGGCTGCGGGCCGCCGGTTTGAATTTCGCGGACGCGCCCGGGGCGAAGATGAGCGGTACGACGGCGGCCGGCGGTGCCGCCGTCGCGGGCGGGGCCGTCCCGGTGGGCGATCTAGCCCTCGCCGGGACGACGTTCGTCCTCACGGGCAAGCTCGAACGCCTGACGCGCGACGAGGCCACGGCCGCAATCGAAGCGAAGGGCGGGAGCGTGACCGATTCGATCTCGAAGAAGACGAGCTACCTCGTGTTCGGCGAGGACCCGGGGTCCAAGCTGGCCAAAGCCCAAAAATTAGGCGTGGAAATCCTCAACGAGAAAGAGTTTCTTGAAATGATTTTGAACTAGGGTTTGCGTATCATTGCGGGATGACGGCTTCGCCGTCACTTCTTCTTCGACCCGAACAAACCCTTGTTCAGAAAACCGGCCCACCCTTTCTTGGAATCCGATTTCTCTTTCAGCGCTTCGAGCTCCTGGCGGGCGATCTTGTGCTCGGCGTCGACTTCCAGGGCCCGCTCGAACTGCTTTTTCGCCCGGGACATCAGCCCCTCGCGCTTGTAGAGGAGCCCGAGCCCGACCAGGCCCTCGGGGTTCCAGGATTCGAGCTCGATGGCCCGTTGGAAATTCTTCTCCGCTTTCTTGCTGAGGGACGGGACCCGAGACTGGGCGAGGGCGAGCAGGAGGAAATAGTCCGCCTTGTCGTCCTTTTGCCGCGCCACCTCGTCGAGCAGCCCGATCGCCTCCTCGTAGCGGCCCTGGTTGAACAGAGTCTTGCCCTGGCGGTAGAGCGTTTCCGGGCTCGCGGCCTTTTCCTTTTCCTCGGCGCGTGACGGGGAGGCGGGTTTCGGCGGCGGAGAGGCGGCGGAGAGCTTGACCTTATCCCGGGTGAGGGTCCGGTAGGCCTTGGTGATGGCGTCGAACACCTCGTCGATCAGGGCTTTGTATTCGGGCTCCAGCTGACGGCCAAACAGGTCCGGATGGAACTTCCGGGCCGCCTTGAAGTACGCCTTCTTGATCTCCTCGTTCGGCGCGTCGGGGGCGACGCCCAGGATCTCGAAATCCTCCAGCTGAGCGAGCTTCTTCCTCAATTCCAGGGCTTCGCGGAGCCGCGCGTTGACCTCCGCTTCCTTATTGGCCTCCTCATTCGTGGCCAGGGCGAACGAGGCCTCATGGAGCTCGATGAGGTCGAGACAGTAAAACAGGAAGAGCGTTTTCCAGAACGCGTGTTCGCTCCCGGTCTGGATGTCTTTGACGTATTCCGCCGGCCGTTTGCCGTTCAGGAGCGTCAGGAGGGATCGTTCATCCTTGGTCAGGAGGCTGAACTCGTCGTCCCCCGCGGCGAGCGGGATCTTGTCCGCGAACAATTCGGTCAGGGAGGGGTGGAACGGCATCGCCCGAATCCCCTGCTCAATCAGGCGGGGGATGATCAAATCGTGCTCGATGCTGTCCTCGGAAAACCGGCTGCGCGCCTGGAAGGAGATTTTGGCGTCGAAGCAGCCGAACAGGCTGAGCACGACGGACGTCATCTGGGCCACGATCCCCTCATAGAGGTCCTTCTGGCTGATGAGGCCCTTCCGGACGAGGGTCTCCCCGATCATCATGTCGGGCCGGATGAGGCCGGGGATGGCCTTGTAGACGTCCTCGTCGATCTTTTTCATGCGGAAAAGGACACCTCCCAATCGCTCGGCGACGACGTTCGTCTTGACGAAGATCAGGTTCCCGTCTTGGAAAAAGAGGTTTTTCAGGAATCCAGGTCCCCGGACCTCCAACTGGCCGGTCTTCCGGTTGAAATAGATGTCCTTGAGAGAAAGGGCGATATGCTCCATTTTGCTTGCGCCCATTATTTTAGCCGAAAATCCGGCGGCCGGGAAGGAGAAGATTGGGCGTATTGAGCCCGCCCCCTCTTTGTGTTACTTTTATCCCATGAAAATCGCCCTGGCCCAGATCGCCCCCGTCCTCGGCAACGTCCGGAAAAACCTCGAGATCCACTATAGAACCATCGAAAAGGCCCGCAAGAAAAAAGCCGACCTGCTCGTCTTCCCCGAGCTGAGCCTGACCGGCTACAAGCTGCGGGACCTCGTCGAAACCGTCGCCCTCGATCCAGATACCGCCCGGGAGTTGCGGGACCTAAAGACCCTCAGCAAGGACATCGCCCTCGTCTTCGGCTTCGTCGAGGAGCGCCCCACGGAAAAGGGGATGTTCTACAACTCGGCCGCGTTCTGCGCGGGCGGCCGCATCCTCCACGTCCACCGCAAAGTCTTCCTGCCGACCTTCGGCCTGTTCGAGGAGCTCCGCTTCTTCGCCCCCGGGAAGAACTTCCGGACGTTCGCCACGCCCTGGGGAAACATGGGCCTCTTGATCTGCCGGGACTTTCTCCATATCAACGCCAATTACCTGCTGTTCGCCGGCGGGGCCGAGACGACGATCACCATCAGCGCCGCGCCCGGCCGCGGCCTGTCGGGCAACAAGGGCTTCGCCTCGAGCCGGATGTGGGAGCTCATGGGAGAAGCCATGGGCCGCTTCGCCCAGTCGTTCGTGGTGTACTGCAACCGGGTCGGCTTCGAGGACGGCGTCGCCTTCGCCGGCGGGTCGTTCATCTACGACCCGATGGGCGAGAACCTCGGCCAGGCGGCCTATTTCGACCCCGACCTGCTCATCCGGGAGGTCGACCTGGGCGCGGTCCGCAAAGCGCGCAAGAACTGGCCGTTCAAGCGCGACGACAAGCCCGAAGTGACGCTCGCCGCGCTCGAAAGGATCGTCCATGGCTATGACGATTAACGGTCCGTTCGCCGTCAAGATCTTGACGACCTTCATCCGCGAGGAGCTGGCCAAGGCCGGGTTCGCGAAGGGGATCGTCGGCCTGAGCGGCGGCCTCGATTCGTCGGTATGCGCCTTCCTCGCCGCTAAGGCCCTGGGCCCGAAGAACGTCCTGGGCCTGATCATGCCCTACGGCCGGAAGTTCGGCGCCGACATGGACGACGCCCGGGACGTCGCCCGCATCCTCAAGATCCGGTCGCACGTCGTCGACATCGCGCCGATGGTGGACGCCTACTTCGCGGCCCATCCCTCCGACGACCGGGTCCGCATCGGGAACAAGATGGCCCGGGAGCGGATGTCGGTCCTCTACGATTTCTCGGCCCAGGAAAACGCGCTCATCCTCGGCACCAGCAACAAGACCGAGCTCCTGATCGGCTACGGCACGGTCCACGGCGACATGGCCTGCGCCGTGAATCCCCTGGGCGACCTCTACAAGACGCAGGTCCGGCAGCTCGCCGCTGAGCTCGGAGTCCCCGGAAAAATCCGGACCAAGCTCCCGACCGCCGGCCTGTGGGCGGGCCAGACCGACGAAGGCGAGCTGGGGATGACCTACGCCGAGATCGACCAAATCCTCTACGCCCTCGTCGACGATCGGGAGTCCCGGGCGGAAGTCATCGCCCGCGGCTTCAAGAAGGAGAAGGTCGACCGGATCCTCGCCCGGATCAAGGCTTCGGAGTTCAAGCGCCAGATGCCACCCATCGCCAAGATCGCCTCGCGGACGGTGGGCCACGATTTCCTCTACCCTTACGACTGGGACAAGGTGCGCCCTTGAGCGGAACCCTTTATATCGTCGCCACTCCGATCGGCAACCTCGAAGACATCACCTTCCGCGCCGTGCGGATCCTAAAAGAAGTCGCGGTCATCGCCTGCGAGGACACGCGCCAGACGGTGAAGCTCCTGAACCGGTTCGAGTTCAAGAAGGAGCTCATCAGCCACTTCCAGCCGCAGGAGGCGCGCAAAATCCCGCTCATCCTCGACATCCTCAAGAAGGGCAAGGACGTGGCCCTGGTCTCGGACTCCGGAACGCCCGGCATTTCCGACCCCGGGTTCCGCCTCGTCCGGGAAGCGCTCCGCGAGGGCCTCAAGGTCGTCCCCATCCCGGGGCCGACAGCGGCTGCTGCCGCCCTCTGCGCCTCCGGACTCCCGACGCACCGATATTTGTTCGCCGGCTTCCCGCCCCCGAAAAAAGAGGCCCTCCGGAAGACTCTGTCGGCGTTGAAGGACGAGACCGCGACTCTGATATTCTACCTTCCGGCCCGGAAAACCCGGGAATTCTTGGCGGCCCTTCAGGAAACACTGGGAGAGCGGGATATTGTCATCGCCAGAGAACTCACAAAAATCCATGAGGAGTTCATTCGGGGAAAAACATCGGAATTGCTAAACTCCATTGAAAACATAAACTTAAAGGGGGAAATGACTGTTCTTGTCGGATGTAAAGATAAATAGTTATATAAAAAATTTTAATTATAATTGACAAATATACGCTAAGATATTATATTTATGTCTTAAGTAGATTTATATCAGGAGGTTAAATATGGCTATCATCAGATGGGATCCATTCAGGGACATGGTCACCCTGCGGGAAAAAATGAACCGCGTGTTCGAGGACGTCTTCACCGGCCGGACCGAGGAAGGCAAGGACTTTGCGACCAGCACCTGGGCGCCGTCGGTCGACATTTTCGAGACCGAGGGCGAGCTGGTGCTGACGGCCGAAGTCCCCGGCATCGACGAGAAGGACATCGAGATCAAGGTCGAGGACAACACCCTGACCTTGAAGGGCGAGCGGAAGTTCGAAAAGGAAACCAAGGAGGAGAACTACCACCGCATCGAGCGCTCCTACGGGTCCTTCTACCGGGCCTTCACCCTGCCTAACTCCATCGATCCGGAGAAGATTCAGGCCACGCACGAAAACGGCGTCCTGAAGATCACGATGCCCAAGCGATCGGAGCTCCATCCGCGCAAGGTAAAGATCCTCAAGCCGGCTTCCCCCGAAAAACCCAAAAAGTAAGCCCTTTCCCCTCTCCCCCCGATTCCGGACGGCCGGGATCGTGGGGATTTTTTTGTCCGGAAAATCGATTTTTCAGGCCTGGGCGACCGTCACGGCCCGGACCTCTCTCGCGCCCGCGCGCTTAAGGACGGCCGCGCACTCGCGGATCGTGGAGTCCGTGGTAAAGACGTCGTCGACGAGGAGCACGACCCGCCCGCGGATCCGGTCCGACCGCGCCACCTCGTAGGCGCCGCGGACGTTGGCCCGCCGCGCCTCGCGCTCGAGCGACGTCTGGGGAGCGATGTTCCGCACCTTGCGGAGGACGCCGGCCGCAACGGGCAGTTTCCGCAGGCGTCCGATTTCCCGGGCCAGGACCCGCGCCTGGTCGAAGCCCCGCTCCCGCCGCCTCCGCGGGTGGAGCGGCACGGGAACGACAACATCCACGCCGTCCCAGAGGACGATTTCCTCCGCCAGGGACTCGACGACGAACCGGCCCAAGGCCTTCCCGAGCGATCGGAAGCGGCGGTATTTGAAGAGCAGCAAGGCGTCCTTGAGCTCTCCCCGGTAGCGGGCGCACGACCGGTGCCGATCGAAAGGGGGCTTGCGCTCGAGGCAGGCGGCGCAAGCATGCGGCCCGCCCTCGCCGTCGAAGAAGCGGCCGCAGCAGACGCACGACGAGGCGGTTTCGGGGACGATCTTTTGGAGGCAGCCCGCGCACAGGACGCGCTCGCCGGCGCGCTCGAGGAGCGTCCCGCAGAGCTTGCAGAAGGACGGGAACAGGGCCAGCTCGACAAGTTTCGCGCCCCGCTGGAGAGCGCTCCGGGCGGGCCCGATCAGGCCGTCTCGGATTCCGCTTTTTCCTGGCACTCGATGCAGAGCGGCGTCCAGGGCAGGGCGTTCAGCCGCTTCTTTCCGATTTCTTTCTGGCACATCTGGCAGGTGCCGAAATCCCTGGCCTCGATGCGCTTGAGGGCGGCGTCGATCTGGAACAGTTGGTCGCGCTCGGCGTCGGACAGGCTGAGGAGGAATTCCTTGGTATAGGAGCTTTCGGCCTTGTCGGCCACGTCCTGGGCGATATCGGTCTCCACGTCCCGGCTGTCGTTGCGGAACCCGCTGAGTTTGATGACGATCTCGTTTCTCCGGGCGACGAGCTTTTTCCTGTAGACTTCGGCTTCCTTCTTGGGCATACTCTTGCTCACGCTTCCCCCCTTATTTGGCATACTGTCTTCCTTTCAAGATCGAGATCGAGCGGTAGATCTGCTCCATCAGCACGATCCGACACAGCTCGTGCGAAAACGTCATCCGGGACAGCGACACTCGGGCTTGGGCCTTGTCCAGGGTCCGCGGGTCGAGCCCCAGGAACCCGCCCACCACGAAGGCGATCGTCCGGGACGAACCAGCCGCGGCGCGGTCCAAAAACCGGGCGAATTCCAGGGAGGACATCTCCCGGCCTCCGTCGAAGAGGCAGACAATATAATCGTTGTGAAAGTGTTTTTCAAGCCCCTGCGCCTCAATTTCCATAATTTTCCGCCCGGCCTTTTCCCCGAGGCCGCGGGCCTCGGCCGTTTCGACGATTCGGCAGGAGGCGAGCTCCCGGATCCGCTTAAGATAGAACTCCTGGAGGTCCCGGATCGCGGCGTTCTTCGTCTTTCCGGGCCAGAGAAGCTTGATGTCCATGGCGGGGGGCGGCGAACCGGGCGGCGGTCAGTACTCGAACTTGGGGGCGTCGCCCCAGAGCTTTTCGAGGGCGTAATAGTCGCGGGCCGCCCGCGAGAAAATATGCACGACGAGGAACCCGTAGTCCACGAGGATCCACTCCCCGTGGGTCGTGCCTTCGACCCCGAGCGGACGGACGCCGAGGCCCTTGAGCTCGTGGACGATCGCGTCGGAGATGGCCGCGTTCTGGCGGGGGTTCGTCCCCTCCAAGATCAGGAAGTAGTCCGTGAACGTGGACGCCACCCGCAGGTCGAGGACGCAGATGTCCTCGCCCTTCTTGGATTGGGCGGCCTTGACCGCCGTCCGGACTTCGGCCGGGAGGCTCCGTTTCGTGACTTTTTTCACAGGTGTCGTTTCCATGCTTGCCTCGGATGATCAGGGTGTCGGGATGCGATAGAGCCCATGCTCGCGGATATAGCCCTCGACGGGGGCCGGGACGAGGCCCCGGAGCGGCCGCCCCGCGCGGACGCGGGTCCGGACGCCGGTGGACGAAACGTCGACGGCGTCGATCGGTGTGAAGAAGATCCGGAACGCCGCGAAGACCGCTTCGCTAAGGCGCGTCGTGGGCCGCACCTCGAGGACGCCGCTCCGGTATTCCTCGGCCAGAGCGTCCCGCGCCCCGGCCAGGCGGCTGCCGGGCCGGGTGGTGACGATAAATTGGCACCCTTCCAGCACGCGGCGCCATTCGCGCCAAGTCTCGATCTCCCGGAACGCGTCGGCGCCAAGGATGAAGAAGATCCGCGCGCCAGGATGCAGCGCCCGGACCTTGTTCAGGGTCACGATGGAATAGGACGTCCCACCGGCCTCGATCTCGATCGGGCTCGGGACCAGGCGCCGGTAGCGCCGGAGGGCGAGCTCGACCATCGCCATCCGGTCGCGCGGGGAGGCGACCTTCGCGGTCTCCTTATGGGGAGGGATGAAGGATGGCACGAAGAGGACGCGGTCGAGCGCGAAACGGGCCCGGACCTCGGCCGCCGCCCGGACGTGGCCGGAGTGGACGGGATTGAACGTCCCGCCGAAGATCCCAATGCGCTCTTTCCGGGTCATCGCTGGGCCGTCGTGGCGCCCGCCGCCGCGAGCTCCCGGATCTTTGCCGCGACGGCGGTCGTGAGCGCCTTCAGGCTATCGCCCTTGATCGCCGAGATCGCGAAGAACGGCAGCTTCTTGCGGGCCGCCAGCTTTTTGACGGCCTCCAGGCGCGATTTATCCTCGCCGAGGAGGTCGACCTTGTTCGCGACCAGGATCTGTTTGCGGCGGGCCAGCTCCGGGTTGAAGGCCGCGATCTCCTTCATCACGACGGCGAAGTCCTCGACGGGGTCGCGGCCGGAATACGGCGAGATGTCGAGGATGTGGACCAGGACCTTGGTCCGCTCGACATGCTTCAGGAACTGGATGCCCAGGCCGTGCCCAAGGTGGGCGCCCTCGATGAGGCCGGGGATGTCGGCCACGACGAAGCTGTGGTCGGAGCCGACGTCGACGACGCCGAGGTGCGGGATGAGGGTCGTGAACGGATAGTCGGCGATCACCGGACGGGCCGCGGAGATCTTCGAGATCAGGGTAGATTTGCCCACGTTCGGAAAGCCGATGAGGCCGGCGTCGGCGATGAGCTTGAGCTCGAGGAGGAGATCTTTCTCCTCGCCGGGCCGCCCCTTTTCGTGCTCCCGCGGCACCTGGTGGGTCGAAGAGGCGAACGAGGCGTTGCCCCGGCCCCCCTTCCCGCCCTTGGCCGCGCGGAATTTCTGCTCCGGCTTGAGGAAATCGAAGAGGATGTCGCCCGTGGCCTCGTCCTTGACGATGGTCCCGACGGGGACGCAGAGCACGAGGTCCGCGCCGCGCTTGCCCGTCCGGTTGGCCCCCTCGCCCGGCGCGCCCTTCTTGGCTTTGTTGATGGGATGGAAGCGGAAATAGACGAGTGAGTTCAGGTTCATGTCCGCCAGGAAATCGATGCTGCCGCCGTTCCCGCCGTGGCCTCCGTCCGGACCGCCCCTGGGGACGCACATCTCGCGCCGGAAGCTGACGCAGCCGTCGCCGCCCTTGCCGGCCTGGAGGGAAACGCGGACCTGATCAATGAACATGGGAGTGAAGATGGAATCCGGGGATGGCGATCAAAAGAAAATGGAACGAGAAGAAGTCCCGGCGGATTGGAATCGGGGCGATGGCTCAGACCCTCCGTTAGACCGGAAGGACGGAGACGATCGTCCCCTTCGCGCCTTTCTTCTCGAACTTGACCGTGCCGGCGATCCTGGCATAGAGCGTGTCGTCCTTGCCGCGGCCGACGTTCGGGCCGGGCTTGAACGGGGTCCCCCGCTGCCGGACCAGGATGGAGCCGCCCTTCACCAGCTCTCCGCCGTATTCCTTGACGCCCAGCCGTTTCGGTTGGCTGTCGCGTCCGTTGCGCGCGCCGCCGCTTGTTTTCTTGTGGGCCATCGCGGGTCTCCTTTACTTCGTGGCTTTCTTCGCCCGGGCCTTGGATTTCTCGGCGGGCGCGGGTTTGGCCGCCGCTTTGGCTTTCGGCTTTTTGACCTTCTTCGGTTTCACCGCCTTCTGCTCGACCTCAACCTTCGGTTTCGGCGGCTTGGGTGCCTTCTTGGCGGGGGCCGGAGCGGCCTTGACGGCCGGGGCGGCCGTCGGCTTTACGGTTTCAAACTTGAGTTCGTCCGCGGGGACGGCCGCCGTATCGGGGTGGATCTTGACGATCTTGATCTCGGTCAGTTGCTGCCGGTGCCCGCGGGTGCGCCTGTACTGTTTCCGGCGTTTCTTCTTGAAGACGAGGACCTTCTCGTCCTTGAAGTTCTTGAGCACCTCGGCCACGACCGCGGCCTGGGCCACGAAGGGCATTCCGATGAGCGTCTTTTCGCCGGTCTCGACGAGCAGAACCTCGGCGAAGAGGATTTTCTGTGCGGGCTCGACGTTCAGCTTCTCGACGCTGAGGACGTCGCCTTCTTTGACCACATACTGCTTTCCGCCAGTTTTGATCACAGCAAACATGTTTTTGACCTTCTCTTCAGTTGGAGATAAAAAATAGGCTCATAACATTAACATAGGGCTAAGGTTATGTCAAACGGGGATTTTAGGCGGAATTTCCCTCGAGTTCCTGATATAATTCCGTCGGACCGGGCGGTTAGCTCAGCGGTAGAGCATCGGTTTTACACGCCGGTGGCCGCAGGTTCAAATCCTGCACCGCCCACCAGATTGATTAGCGGCAGGAACCATGAACAAAACGGAGTCGTTCGTCCGGCTGGCCCTCGCGGCGCTCCTCTCCTTGGCGGGCGTGGCCGGGTTCATCGTCCTCTTCGCCCGGGACATGACCATCTATTGGTTCATCCTCTCGCCGCTCATCCTGATCGTCTATCAGTTCCCGGCCTTCGTCATGTTCCGGATGTGGAAGCGGAAGCGTGCCCGGTCCCGGCTTACGCGGGGGGACCAGTCCCGGCTGACGCTGGGGGACGAGTGCAGACACCGGGCCCAAGCCCCCGAAATCGAAGAGGCTCGGGATCAAGGGGACGACGGGGGGCCGGACGCGGCTCCGGACTCCACCCCCGGGGACGAGGGCCGAGGGGAATCTTAGGGGAGGATAAAAAGAGCGCCCCCGACGGGATTCGAACCCGTGTTGCTGCCTTGAAAGGGCGGTGTCCTGGGCCTCTAGACGACAGGGGCGCAAAAATGAGCCGTGCTGGGCTCGAACCAGCGACACCCGGCTTAAAAGGCCGGTGCTCTACCACTGAGCTAACGGCCCAGAGAAAGGCACTTATTTATAGCGGATAACGGGGTTCCCGTCAAGACAAAAAGAAGCGGGGCCAGACTCCGCGTTCCGCTCCGGACCGCGGAGTCTGGCCCCGCATGAAACGAAATCGTAACGGCCGGATCGTAACGGCCGACGCCGCGCCTTACAGCTGTTCGAATTTCGTGATGACCCACCGGCCGCGGCGGGCGATGTTCGCCGCCTCGTCCTTGAGGTCGTACATCTTGATCGCGATCTTGTAGTTCTTGGCCGCGCCGTCCTTGCCCTTCACCTGGATCTCGAGATCCTTCGAATGGACATTCCCCTTCAGGTCGCGGATGTTGGGCAGCTGGCCAGCCCCGAGTGAAAAGGAGGTGATCTCCTCTTCCTTGGCCGCGGCGGCCTTGGCTTCGTTGTACTGGTTCAGGAGGTCCCGGTTGTTCTGATAGGCCCCGTCGAACTTCTTCTGGGCGTCGTCCACCTTCGCCTTGGCGGCCGCCTTGGCGGGGGCGGTCCGGGCGGAGTTGAACTCGTCCTTGGCCGAATCCAGCGTGTCCTTGGCGTCAAGGGCCGGGCCCGAGCTCGCCTCGTACTGCTTCTTCAGGTCGGCTTCCTTCTTGCCCATCTCGGCCAGGGCGGCGGGCTCGATCTTTTCCTCGCTGACCTTGGTGATGGACCAGCTCTCGGCGTCGATCTTGAGCGGATCGACGGCCATGGTGGACATGGTTGAAACGTCGTTCAGGCTGACGGCGTGGAAATAGCTCGTCAACAGGCTCTGTTCGGGCTTGGAACTGCAACTCTGCAGGGTGACCAGGGCGGCGACCAGCCCCAGAATGATCAGGCTCTTTCTCCTCATTGTTCCTCCTTCCACATTCCGTAGAATCTCTTTATTCCAGATTCTACGTCTTTTCCAAGCCCCAATGCAAGCGGAGAAATAAGCCGACCCGAAGGGTCGTCCCGAGCGGAGCGAGGGATCCCCCTGCGGCCGGAGGGGGATCGCCACGGCCTGCCTTTGGCAGGCCTCGCGACGACATTTCGCCTTGTCGGTTATTTGTCAATTGCCGGAGGTTGTGCTATAAGGGAGACGAATTAAGCTGGATCCCCGTATACTCGATTTATAATTATTTTTCATTATTCGAGGTTCATACATGATAAAGAAGGGAATCCTGGAAACGATCCTCGCCCGACGCGGCAAAGACCCCTCCGGACTGATCGAAATCCTCCGCGACGTTCAGACCGCCTTCGGCGCCGTATCGCCCGAAGCCGTCGCCAAGATCGCCGACCGGATCGGCCTGTCCCGGGTCGACGTCGAAGGCGTGGCGACGTTCTACCATTTCTTCTCCTCCCACCCCGCAGGCGCCTACGCCGTCTACCTGAACTCCAACATCGTCGCCGAAATGAAGGGGCGCGCCGAGGTCGCCCGGGCGTTCGAGAAGGCCGCGGGCTGCCGGTTCGGCGAAACCACGCCCGACGGACTGATCGGCCTCCACGAAACGTCCTGCATCGGCATGAACGACCAGGAGCCCTCGGCCCTCATCAACGGCGTCGTCTTCACCAAGCTGACCCCGGCCCGGGTCAAGGAGATCGTGGCGGCGATGAAGGCCGGCCGGAACATGGCCACGCTCGTCAAGAAGACCGGCGACGGGGCCAACCGGTCCCGCCTCGTCCGGGCCATGGTCAACAACAACATCCGCAAGAAAGGCCCGGTAATCTTCTCCCCCTTCAAATCGGGGGCGGCCGTCCGGAAGGCGGTCACCTGGACGCCGGAAGACGTCATCGCCGAGATCAAACGGTCGAACCTTCTCGGCCGGGGCGGCGCGGGGTTCCCGGCGGGACTCAAGTGGGAATTCTGCGGCCGGGAAGCGTGCGAGCCCCGCTACGTCGTCTGCAACGCCGACGAGGGCGAGCCCGGGACGTTCAAAGACCGGGTGATCCTGACCGAGATGCCCCACCTCCTCTTCGAGGGGATGACGATCGCCGGCTACGCCATCGGGGCCAAGCTGGGCATCCTCTATCTGCGGGGCGAATACGCCTATCTCAAGGCCCGCCTGGAGAAAGTCCTGGCCGACCTCCGGGTGCGGAAGCTCCTGGGCAAGGCCGTCGCCGGGAAGAAGGGCTTCGCCTTCGACATCGTCATCAAGATGGGCGCGGGCGCCTACGTCTGCGGCGAGGAATCGGCCCTCCTCGAGTCGGCCGAGGGCAAGCGCGGCGAACCGCGGCCCCGGCCGCCCTTCCCCGTCCAGAACGGCTACCTCGGCCTGCCGACCACCGTGAACAACGTCGAGACGCTGTGCGCGGCGGCCCGGATCCTGGAGCGGGGGGCCGGCTGGTTCAAGACCATGGGCACGCCCAAATCGGCCGGGACCAAGCTCCTGAGCGTCTCCGGCGACTGCCGGAAGCCGGGCGTGTACGAGGTCGAATTCGGACTGACGGTCCGCCGCCTCCTGGAGATGGTCGGCGGCCGCGACGCCCAGGCCGTCCAGGTGGGCGGCCCGTCCGGCATCTGCATCTCGCGCGGCCAGTTCGACCACAAGATCAGCTTCGAAGACCTGCCCACGGGCGGCTCCGTTATCATCATCGGGCCCGAGCGGGACCTCTTCGCGGTGGTCCACAACTTCATGGACTTCTTCATCGAGGAGTCCTGCGGATGGTGCGTGTCCTGCCGGGCGGGGAACACCCTGCTCAAGCAGAAGCTCGAAAAGATCACGGGAGGGCACGGGACGCTCCAGGACCTGCGCGAGATCGAGGCCTGGGGCAAGACGATCAAGGCCATGAGCCGCTGCGGGCTCGGCCAGACCTCGCCGAACCCGATCCTGACGACCCTCCAGAACTTCCGGGAGAAGTACGAAGCCGCGATCGACAAGTCCCGGGACTACGTCACGACGTTCGACCTCGAGGCCTCGGTCCGGGACGCGTCGGCCGTCACCGGCCAGATGCTCGCGGAGGCTCGCCATGAGTAAGATCAAGTTCAGCCTCGACGGCAAGGAATTCTTCGGCAAACCGGGCCAGACCATCCTCGAAGCGGCGCGCGACAACGGCGTCTACATCCCCTCCCTCTGCCGCTACGAGGGGATCAAGCCGACCGGGAGCTGCCGCATCTGCACAGTCCGCGTCGGCGGCCGCTATATGGCCGCCTGTACGCAGCCCCTGGGCGAGGGCATGGCCGTGGAGAACACGGCTGCGGACCTCGAGGACATGCGGAAGACCATGATCGAGATGCTCTTCGTCGAGGGCAACCACATGTGCCCGACCTGCGAGAAGAGCGGCAACTGCGAACTCCAGGCCCTGGCCTATCGCTACCAAATGCTCGTCCCCCGCTTCCCCTACCAGTTCCCGAAGCGCACGGTCGATCCGACCGGGCCGAACCTCCTCGTCGACCACAACCGCTGCGTCAAATGCCACCGCTGCGTGGCCATGGTCAAGTCCAAGGACGGGAAGAGCGTCTTCGGCCCGCTCCACCGGTCGAAACGCAAAAAGATCGGCGCGGACATGAGTCTCGCCGCGGCGCTCACGCCCGAGGAAGCGAAAAAGGCCATGGACCGGTGTCCCGTGGGCGCCATCCTGAAGAAGGAAGTCGGCTTCGCCGTTCCCATCGGGCAGCGCAAATACGACAAGACACCGATCGGCAGCGACCTCGAAACCCCCGCGAGATGAGGAGAGACCCATGAGCAAACCCATCGTCGCCACCGCGTCCCTGGCCGGCTGCTTCGGCTGCCACATGTCCGTCCTCGACATCGACGAACGGATCTTCACCCTCATCGACTTCGTGGAGTTCCACAAGTCCCCGATCGACGACATCAAGAAATTCTCCAAGATCTGCGACATCGGACTGATCGAAGGCGGATGCTGCAACAGCGAGAATGTCGAGACCCTGCGGGACTTCCGGAAGAATTGCAAGATCCTGATCTCGGTGGGTGAATGCGCCATTATGGGCGGCCTGCCCGCCATGCGGAACGGCATCCCGGTGAAAGAGTGCCTCGAGGAGGCCTACCTCCACGGGCCGACGGTCGATCCGGCGGACCGGGTCATCCCCAACGACCCGGAGCTGCCGATCATCCTCGACCGGGTGTACCCGCTCCACGAGATCGTCAAGATCGACGCCTTCCTCCCGGGCTGCCCGCCCTCGGCCGAGCTCATCTGGAAGGCGCTCATCGCCCTGATCGAGGGCAAGCCCCTCGAGCTATCCTACGACCTCGTCAAATTCGATTAAGGAAGAACCTCATGGGCAGAAAGATCACCATCGAACCGGTCACGAGAGTCGAAGGCCACGGCAAGGTCACCATCCACCTCGACGACGCCGGCAAGGTCACCCAGTCGCGCTTCCACATCGTCGAGTTCCGCGGCTTCGAGCGCTTCATCCAGGGCCGCCCCTACTGGGAGGTCCCGGTCCTCGTCGAGCGGCTGTGCGGGATCTGCCCGGTCAGCCACCACCTGGCCGCGGCCAAGGCCACGGACATCATCGCCGGCGTGGGGCCCGGCGAGTTGACGCCGACCGCCGAGAAGATGCGCCGCCTCATGCACTACGGCCAGATGTTCCAGTCGCACGCCCTCCATTTCTTCCATCTGGCCTCGCCCGACCTCCTCTTCGGCGCGGACGCCGACCCGGCCATCCGGAACGTCATCGGCGTCGCCCTCTGGCACAAGGACCTGGCCGTCCAGGGCGTCCTCATGCGCAAGTTCGGCCAGGAGATCATCAAGGCCACGGCCGGCAAGAAGATCCACGGCACCGGGGCCATTCCCGGGGGCATCAACAAGAACCTGAGCCCCGAGGAGCGGGACGCGTTCCTCAAGGCGCCCGATCCGCTGAACGCCGACACGATGGTCGCCTGGGCCCAGGCGGCGGTCGATTTCTTCAGGGACTTCCACAAGAAGAACATCGCCCTCATCGACGGCTTCGCGGCGTTCCCCTCGCACCACCTAAGCCTCGTCCGCAAGGACGGCGCCCTCGACTTCTACCACGGCGCGCTCCGGGCGGTGGATGCCGCGGGGAAAAAGGTCCTCGACGACGTCGACTACCAAGACTATCTGAAGTACATCGGCGAGGACGTCCGGTCGTGGAGCTACATGAAATTCCCCTACCTGCGCGCGCTGGGCAAGGCCGACGGCTGGTACCGGGTCGGACCGCTCGCCCGCCTGAACACCTGCGACTTCATCCCCACGCCGCTCGCCCAGAAGGAATTCGAAATCTACAAGGCCTACACGGGCGGCAAACCGAACAACATGTCCCTCCACACCCACTGGGCGCGGCTCATCGAGCTCCTCCACGCCGGCGAAGTCGTCCGGGACCTGCTCCACGACAAGGACCTCCAGGGGACGGCCCTGGTGAAAAAAGGCCGGAAAGCGCGCGAAGGCGTCGGCCTGCTCGAAGCGCCGCGCGGCACGCTCTTCCACCACTACCGGATCAACGCCGACGACCAGATCACGATGGCCAACCTGATCGTCTCCACGACCCACAACAACGAGCCCATGAACCGGGCCGTGAACTGGGTGGCGATGAACGTCCTCGACGGCAAGAAGGACATCACCGAGGGCATGCTGAACCGGGTGGAGATCGCCATCCGGGCCTACGATCCCTGCCTGAGCTGCGCGACGCACGCCCTGGGGCGGATGCCGCTCGCCATCGAGCTCTACGACGCCCGGGGCGCCCTGCTCGACCGGAAGGAACGATAACCGCACGGCGGTCTGAAATCAACGTCCTGATCTTCGGCATCGGCAATCCGGGCCGGCGCGACGACGGCCTGGGTCCGGCCCTACTTCAGGAAATGCGGGAGGCGGACGCGGCCTGCGAATTCCGCTACCAGCTCAACGTCGAGGACGCCTATACGATCCGGGATTTCGACCTCGTCGTCTTCGCCGACGCTATGAGCGTCGGCGAAGACGGCGTGGCCCTGACCGAGATCGGGCCGTCGGCCACGATCGCCTTCACTACCCACGAGATGTCCCCGGCCTCGGTCCTGGCCCTTTGCCATGAGCTTTACGGCCGCGCACCCCGGGCCTACACCCTTGCCATCCGGGGTTTCGAATGGGACATGGGCGAAGGCCTGTCGGAAAGAGGGCGGGCGAACCTGGTCCGGGCCGCGGATATCCTCCGCCGCTTTCTCGATGAGCAGTAATATCCCCCCGTTTCCGCTATAATACCCGGGAAATCTTCCGGAAGGACATCCCATGGCCATCAAAGACGTCATCGTCCTCGCCGACCTCCTCGGCACGAACAAGAAGATCGCCGCCGACATCCGCGCGGAGCTCGAGCGGCGCGGCATCCTCGCCACGAACCTCCTCAGCTCGCCGGGAGCAGGCAAGACCAGCCTTCTCGAGCAAATCGCGGTCCGCCTTCGGGACACGGCCCGGATGGCCGTCATCGAGGGCGACATCGAGACCGAGCGCGACGCGGAGCGCATCCGGGCCAAGGGCGTGCCCGCCTGGCAGATCACGACGGGCGGCGCTTGCCACCTCGAGGCGAAGATGATCGCCAAGGTCCTGCCCCAAGTCCCGCCGGACGTCGAATTCCTGTTCATCGAGAATGTCGGAAACCTGGTCTGCCCGGCGAGCTACGAGCTGGGCGAAAGCCTGCGGATCGTCCTCCTCTCGACACCCGAAGGGGACGACAAGCCGAAGAAATACCCCAAGGCCTTCACGACCTCGGACGTCCTCGTCCTGACCAAGGCCGACCTCCTGCCCCACGTCCCCTTCGACGTCGAGAAGGTGAAGGCCGAAGCGCTCGAGCTCAATCCGCGGCTCCGGATTTTCGTCATCTCGGCCGTCACGGGACAGGGTGTCGACGAGCTCATCGCCTTCCTGGTCGGGCGGCGCCGGGAGCTCCAGGCCCCCCATGCATGAGCTCTCGATCGTGGCCGGGCTGTTCGAGACGCTCCTCGAGCAGGCCGCAACCCACGGCGCCCGGAAGGTCACGGCCGTGACGCTCCGGATGGGCAAGCTCTCGGGCGTCGTGCCCGAGCTCCTGGAGTCGGCCTTCGACATGTACAAGAAAGGGACGATCGCCGAGGAGGCGAAGCTGTGGGTCGTCGACGTCCCCCTCCGGATCCGCTGCCGGGCCTGCGGGAAGGAAGCCGAGATTCAGAGCTACGTCTTCCTGTGCGACGCCTGCGCCTCGCCCGACATCGAAATCCTCCAGGGGACGGACATGATCCTCGAGCGGATCGAGCTCGAGACGGACGACCCCGCGGCCGGGTAGGCACAATAACAGTAACATCTTCCGGAGATAGGGTCGGCCATCCGGCGGTGGGGTCGGTCCCAAGGCCCTCATAGCGGAGGGGGGGCCCC
>Ga0209226_10000224_pt1 | contig 35920 bp, 34 predicted proteins | sample BarGraNGADG00212_2_FD_184497 | JGI IMG/M metagenome (GOLD analysis project Ga0209226, IMG submission 184497) | Arctic peat soil microbial communities from Barrow, Alaska, USA - Barrow Graham LP Ref core NGADG0011-212 (SPAdes) (version 2) | ecosystem: Environmental > Terrestrial > Soil >...
CCCCGCTGGGGCGCGATTTCAAATCGCGCCCCAGCGGGGAAGCGTTGACGCTTGCTCTCAAATAGGCTATATTATGCTGAGGTCCAATGGTAGTCAACAACGATAACTCAAGGCCGCGAGGGTGCAGCACTGCTCTGAAGGGCTGCCTCATTGTTACCGCGCTTGTGATGGGTTTGTTCATGGCAGGGCTGGCGTATTTCGCGCGCTTGCCAAGCGTGCAGTCGATCCGTGTCTGCAGTTCAAACATGCAGGAGCTTGCCGGGGCCATCTCGCGCTACGATGATGTGAATGGGCATCGTCCCCCCGACCTTCGCGCGCTTGCCAAGCAGTATCTGAATGACACTTCGGTGCTGCGGTGCCCGCTGGACAAGTCGCCGGGCGACGCGCCCAGCTACAACTATAACCCCCGCGCCAGGGATGGGCAAGTCATGCTGGAATGCGATCGCCACAGACTAAAGCGCGATATGCCCAACAGCACGCTTCGGGTTCTTGGGAATGGGAAGTTCGAGATGGAAAGCCCGGGCTTTCGCGAGGTTATGAAGGAAGCGGCGAAGCGCGCCAAACCATGAGCAAAACGCGGCGGCTCAACTGAGGCCGCCGCGTATGTTATCTCGGGAGCATGCGGTGGTCGTCCTAGATCGGCTTCGTCGCTGCCTTTGTCTCCTCCACTATGCCCTTGATGGAGGTCTTCTGCTGATCCGAGAGAACCGGCGGAAGTTTCATGCGGGAGTTGATCTATTGAAGTCTTACGAGAGCGGCGCTGCTCAGCGGAAGCAAGGAGAGCTTTCCGTCGGGTTCCTGTCGGCAGACTCCCTGGACCGTGACGAACGAGCCGATTACCGGAATGCTCGTGAGCAGATCGGCTCTCAGAGGAACTCGTGAAGGGATGCCGGTCCGGCGTCCATTCGCCGGGTTGATTGTCAGCAAGACTGAACCGTCATCCAGATAGTAAGCTCCGTCAATAACTCTGATGCGTCCCGCGAGTTTGACGCACTTGCCTGCCAAACTGGGGCCTGAGAGGAACGAGCGCGTCAGCGTGAAATAGACAGGAGCGCCAGGGTTGGGCGCCACGAACGAGGTTGCCGGACCGGCGGCGATTGGCGCCACGGACGTTTCCACCTGGACACTTGCCGGTGCGGCAGGTGACTCCTGGCCGGGGTTACCGGAAGTGTCTGTATAACTGATACTAACGTTTGTATTGAGCAGTGTCTGCCGGCAGCAGTCGACGCTTGCGTAGGCCTTAATGTCCTGGCCCGGCGTGCAGCCGGCAAACGCGCATGCAGGCAACAAGCTGAGCGCTAAAGCCGAAAGGAAAACGATCTTTGACATCAAGTCACTCCCGGTCCTATCCTAGTGGGGTGGGCCTTGCGGCATCACGTGTGTGCCTTCTTCCTGGCAGGCAACTCATCCACTACGTGGCATACAGGAATCATTGGTTAGTAGACTGGCTTTCTGCAGAGCATGTTCCCCGTATGGCGCGGTCGTGTCGCCAAAAATGCGCCACGGCAATGTCACAGGGGTTTCCGAGGTCGCGATACTGGGAATAGTACAGATAGCTGCTGACGCGATGGAAGCACGGCGAATGTGCAGTGACCCCACACAGATTCAGCTCCGCGACCCGCCGGCAAGAGGATTGCACGGCACTGCGCGAGGAGGTCAGCCTTGCAGACCGTAAGAGACAACGTAATTACACAAATCGTCAGGACGAGGCTGGGCGAAGACCATGACACGTGCGGCCAGACCATAGACGTGTCGGTCGCGGATGGCGACCTGTTTCTGATCGGATGGTGCGACAGCGACAACCAGAAGGTCAGTGCGGTGCGGATCGCAAAGGGCGCCTACGGTGTGCGCACGGTCATTGACAAAATTCGCGTCAGGCGGACAACCCAGTCAATCTAGTCTGATTCATCGGCCAACGCCTGTTGCACGACCGGGCAATGGTCGCAAAGCCAGTCCGCCCAGATAGCGTATTCCAGCGCCAAACGCGCCTGTGTCAGCAAAGCTGATCGGTCCTCGCCCATCAGAGCCGCATCGGCTGACTCGATCTTGAGAACCTCCTGGCCGCGCAAGAGGAGCCGAGCGCCAGTCGCGTCTTCAGTTACATCTTTGCTGGTGGCGCCCGAATCGAGCATTTTGTTTATGGCTCCGGCAAGCGCGTCGGCGCGTTGCTTGGAGCTTGGACCTGCTTTGATGTCGGCGGGAGTGTAGACTACCTTCTTGCCTATTATGACATCAAAACGGCTGTCGTCGCTGGCAGCGGGGACGGTTCTGGCATAGGCGATCCCGCGCGCTTTGCGCAGGTCTACGTAGATGCCTTCTTCTTTCATGGCTTTGACTATCGACGCCACCCGCCGGAACGGGGCGGGGTGATCCTGGTATATACCGAGTGTCACATTAGGATTGGCGTCGTTGTTTGCATCAAGCTTCTTCATGAACGAAAGCATGCCCTCGGCCTTGTAACCGGACTTTGCCAGGTAAGCGACCGCGGTTCGGTCGGCGTCGCGCTCGGCCTCCATCGTATAGCTGCTCATCTTGCCGGTCTTGATGAGCTGTGCGCCGTAGAGGAGGTTGTTGAGGTCCTGACTCCTCATGTTCGTGAGAATGCCCGCCAGTGTGATAATGGCTACGTAGCGGTCCACAATGGACTGTTTGCGGATCAACTGCATCATATGATGATGCGCGGCGTGCGCGATTTCGTGCGCGAGAACCCCCGCGATCTCGTCATCGGACTGAGCGATCTCGACGAGGCCGGAGTTAACGTAGATGTAGCCGCCTGGCAGAGAGAACGCGTTGACGTCCTTGTCATCGACGACCTTGAACGTATAGTTGAACTTGGCGATCGTCGAGGACCCGTAGCGGGCCTTGACCTCCGTTTCGTTGGCGATCTTCGCCAGCGCCTCGCCGATGCGGCTGACCCGTCCGGTGATGGCCTTGTCCTCGGCGTACTTGCACTGCTCGTCCACCTGCTTGGCGTAATCGCGGCCCAGTTGCTCCTCCTGGGCTTGGCTGCCGGCTGCCAGCAGATGCGCGCATCCAAGCGCCATGAAGCAGATCGTGAAGCCAACTATTGCCCCAGCCCGTTTCATGATTCCCTACCCCCAACTCGTAACTCGTAATTGGCAACTCATAACTGCCTCGTACCCCGGCTCCGAGTCCGGCGAAACGTGCGCGTATTATGACACGCCATCTGGGTAATCAATAACTGTTAAAGAAGTGTGCGCTGCAGGCCAGGGATACGTTCCATGCACTCTGATGACGGGGCAGGCTATTGGCCTGCCGGAAGGGGCCTATCGCCGAAGATCGAGCAGTTCCTGACGCCCAGAGCGCGGCCGCCGACCGGTGACGCCGTGATTTCCGGTGTGAAGGCCGGCGCTGCGGGATCGGTGATCGCCGCCGTTGGGCTGATGTGGGTCTATGCGAGCGGCGGCGGTGAGGCGACGATGCCCGCGAGAATCCTTGCGCTCCGGTTGTTGGGTGATGCGCATCTGGCGAGCGGGGGCTTGGGGATTGTGACGGGCGGGCTTGCCTGCCTGATGGCGGGAGCGGCTTTCGGTGCGCTGTTCGGGCTGATAATGTCAAGACTTATCGGACGGGTTGGCACGCTCATGGCTGTCGGCGTTGGCACGATATATGGGATACTGTTGTGGATAGTGATCCAGTTTGTGGTTGTCGCGTATGCGGCGCCGGACCTGCTGATGCTCTACGATCAGCGCGCGCTCGTGCTGTCATTTGGTGTCTACGGCGTATGCCTGGGTCTGATGGGAAGATCGCGGTCTACAGCTTTACCGCCTTTCGGCACATAATGTGTAATGGAGTGCGCTACAACACCGCGTTCGGAGGACACCAGTCTTTGAGCATCCGTGAAGATCTTGGCACACCCTGCGTGATAAATGACAGCTCCAGCCGCCGGTCGGGGTCGCCGAAGACGGCGGGAGAACCGGCGACCTGCGAGGTGGTCGATTCCGTTCGACGCCTGGCCACACTGGGCTTATCGGCTCGCGAGATCGACGATCTTGGCCTCGCGGAACCGGCGCTCAAAGTCATCTGCGAATATGCTCGCCTGGACGAGGGGGACGGCTCCCGGCCGGCTTCCGATGCGGTTGATGCGACCCTGAAGACACTCGCCGAAGAGACGCGCAAAGCGGACCTCGAACTCGAGATGCTCGGCCTGCGCAAGCGCGCGTTGACCAACAGGGCGAAGCTGCTTCACAGGCTTGCTCGCATCCTTGACCAGCAAGGGCCAGACCCCATGGCAAGCTAGTGCATCTGTCCGCTTGGCAAGCGTAGCGCTGGGGGAACTCATGCCGCGGGGGATAGTGAAAGGTTCTCCAGGACCACGGACGGTAAGTTGCCTTTCCCGAGCACCTGCCTGGCATCGAGTATCTCTATACCTACCAGCAACTCGCCCGGCCCAATGTTGAGCGCTATCTCATCGTTGAGTCGAAGGGTTCGGCATTCGAAATCCCCGTCTACGAGGCGAATATAGACCGCATCTACCTCCGGGTCGTAGCTTATTCTCATGTTAGCACTCTGGTTGTGTGATGGTTCCGGGGCAGGGACTCGAACCCCGATCGACGGCGCCAAAGGCCGTTGTCCTGCCATTGGACGACCCCGGAATACTACCCCATTATAGAAGCGTCCCCCTCATTTGTGCAACTTCTCGGGCCACGAACCCCGTATTCTATCACAGGACTGTTGGTCATCGGCAGTCCGGAAACGGGGGACATGCCATAATGGAGCAGAGCTCACGCTCCATTCCTTACTACCGCACTCTCGACTGGGTCACTCGCGCAATCTTGAGTAACGCCAAGCGTCTGATGTGGGCCGCGGTGGTGGTCGCGCTTGGATTGGGTACATATCTATACGTCAGTTCGCCCGCGAGAGTTCAGGTTGCCGTCGTGAGGACGGTCGATACCGAGGAAACGCTTGGCGCGACCGGCCGTGTCCGAGGAGAGAAGTCAGTCGAGCTCGGGCTCGATGCGACGGGCGTGGTGAGGCGTGTGTATGTGAAGAACGGCGACATAGTCCGCGCCGGAACGGTCCTGCTCTTGCTCGACAAGTCGGACCTCGATGCAGGGGCCGATGCGTGTAGGGCCGCGGTCAGCAGCGCGGAGGCGGAACTTGCCAGGGCGAGTCGCCCCCCTTTGATCTCCGAGGTCCGCCATGCGCGCGCCGAACTGGATCAGGCAAGATCCGTCGGCGACGCGAGAGTGGCAGGCGCCCAAGCGCGACTGCGCGATCTCCAATCGGGCGCCCGTTCGCAGGAGATCGCGGAGGCTCAAGCCGAACTCCAGCGGCAGAAAGCGCTGCTCGGCAAGGCTCAGGCGGACCTCAAACGCACCCAGAGGCTGGTCAACCAGGGAGCTCTCGCGCAGTCCATGCTCGACGATGCTCGAACTTCGGTGGAGACAGCTCGCGCGAGTGCGGACGCCCAAGAACAAAGGGTCAGCATACTCCAATCCGGCAGCCGTCCCTCTCAGGTCGCCGAGGCCCAGGCAGCGCTTACCGAGGCCAAAGCAAGCCGTGACACGGGCGTTCGGTCCGCCACCGAGGCGCTCAATATGATTCTAGCGAACCCGCGCCCGGAGGACATCAACGCCGCCCGCGCAAAGCTCGAACAGGCGCGCGCGGAGCTCAGGCGCGCCCTTGACCTGCGCTCGAAATGCGAGCTTCGCGCCCCGTTCGATGGGGTGGTCGCCGACCTGCCGGTTGAGGAGGGGCAGTCCATCTCTCAGGGCCAGAAGCTGGTAGTCTTCGAGCAGATTTCCAAGCCGATCATAGAGGTCGAGACCGACGAGGCGAATCTCAAGTCCCTGCGCATGGGCCAGAATGCGGTCATAAGCTCGGAGGCGTATCCGGGACAGACGTTCGACGCGGTTCTGTATGACCTGGGATCGAAGGTTGACGCTGATCGCGGCACGATCAAGGTGAAGCTGCGGCCCGAAAAGATCGTCACCTGGCTGCGTCCGGATCTGACCGTGGATGTGAACATCATAACCAGCGCCAAGGCGCGGCGCATCATACTTCCCGCGGACACAGTTACCCGGCACGATGGCAGGCGGGTGGTTTACACGGTTCGCGACGGCCAGGCGGTCCCCGTGGTCGTGACTCCCGGGGCCGTCGGTCCGAACGGGGTTGTGGTGTCGGGCGATCTCCAGGACGGTATGCTTGTGGTGCGCAACGCGGCCTCGGTCGAGGCAGGCGGCGACGTTGTGCCGGTGGCGAGGTAGTATGTGCGGATTCGAGCTTAGAGTTGCGTGGCGGCATCTGATCATGAGCCATGGGCAGACTGAGCTGACGGTCGGCGCGGTCGCGGTCGGCGTGCTGCTGGTGGTGTTTCTTTCCTCACTCATAAACGGGCTGCAGATCGGTCTGGTGGAGGACGTAGTCGGCTCGATCCCTCACGTTGGCGTGGAGGCGGCGACGCCCGACGCCAGGCCCCTCTGGCAGGTGCAGAGCAGTTCAAGCGGCGCCGTGACGGCTCTGGAGAAGATCACAACCCGGAGCAAGCGGATCGAGCAGTGGGAGCGCGTGCGAAGCGCGATCGTTCGCATTCCCGGCGTCAAGTCCGTTGCGCCCGCCGTGGAGGGCGATGGTCTCGTAACGCGCGGGGCCAAGACCGTGGGCGCCAGGATCGTGGGAGTCATTCCGGCCGAGCAGATGCGGGTTGTTTCGCTCAAGAACAGGATTGTGGAGGGCGATTTCTCCAAGGTCGATGAGCAGAACATAGCCGTGGGGGTGAAGATGGCGGACGATCTGGGGGTGCATGTGGGAACTAGACTGCGCGTCACTTCCAACACGGGGGTTACGGAGACCTTCCGCGTGGCGGCCATTTTCGACATGGGCGTGGAGCAGGCAAACGAGTCGGCGGTCTATATGGGGTTGCAGGCCGGGCAGGCGATGTTCAAGATAGGCAAGGACGTCACCAACCTCAATATCCGCGCCGCGAGGATGTACGATGCGAAGCCTATCGCCGACCAGGTCCGAGGGATCACCTCGCTGCGGGTCACGAGCTGGATGGAGAGCAATGAAGCATTTCTCGATACTCTCAGAATGCAGAATACCGCCGCCGCGATCATCCAGGCGATGACGCTTCTCGCGTCGGCATTTGGGGTCGCGAGCGTGATGATTGTCTTCGTCGTGCAAAAATCCAGGGACATTGGGATTCTGAAGAGCATGGGCGCGACGTGCGCGCAGATACGGCGGGTCTTCATACTTGAAGGCCTCGGGGTCGGGCTGGGCGGCGCGCTGATCGGGTCCGGACTCGGCACGGGTCTATGCTACCTCGTCACGAACCTCACGATTCCGGGCCAGATGTTTGGCGGCAAGCAGGCGACCATTGTCCCGATGCAGTTCAACATGGGCTACGTGCTGCTGGCGTCCGGGGTGGCGATTGCTATGGGCCTGCTGAGCAGCATTGTGCCGGCGCACAGAGCTGCAAGGCTCGATCCGGTGCAGGCGATAAGGCAGGGATGATATGAATGCGATCGTGGAGGCCATCGAGCTATCCAAGAGCTACGGTGATGGCGTGAAGACGTGGGCCTTGCGAGGCGTGGACTTTCGCATCGACCCCGGCGAGTTCCTGGCCATTGTCGGGGCGTCGGGATCGGGCAAGAGCACGCTTCTGAACCTTGTGGGCGCGCTGGACAAGCCAAGCTCCGGCCGCATCTGCATCGACGGGACCGACACCTCGACCCTCGACGACGCGGGGCTTGCGGCGCTGCGCGGCGACACCATCGGATTCGTATTCCAGTTCCACTACCTTCTGGCCGAGTTCACTGTGCTTGAAAACGCCCTGATGCCGCTGTGGATACGCAAGCGCGGCACCGTCTCCGAAGACACCAGATGGGTTAAGGCGTTGCTTGAGAGGGTGGGGCTGAGCGACAGGCTTTCGAGCAGGCCGGGGCAACTGTCCGGCGGCCAGCAGCAGAGGGTCGCGATTGTGCGGGCGCTGGCGAACCGTCCCAAGCTGATTCTCGCCGATGAACCCACGGGCAACCTGGACAGTCAGAACGGGGCGCTGGTCTTTGAGTTGCTGACGGAGCTGAACCTGGAGTTTGGGACTGCGTTTATGCTGGTGACGCACGATGACCGCCTCGCGCAAAAAGCCCAGCGGATAGTGGCTATGGGTGACGGACACATTGTGGCGGACTACCGCGTGGAGTCCGTGGAGCAAGAAGCGGCGGTCGTCACCGGTGTGGGATAGGCCGCTAGTAGGTTTTCGTATACGAGATCCCCAATCCGATGTGATCGGTGTTGCCGGAATCGAACAGAGCCGTATGCAGTCTGAGGCCCTTTATCGGGGTGAAGCGGAAACCAAGGTTCACGTTCTTGGAGTCCCACTCAGCAGAGAGCATGATCCTGTTCCCGGCGAATACGGACAGTCCTACGAAAAGCGCATCGAAGCCGCCGAAGCCAAAACCAATGTTCCCCCGAACGCCAATCACGTCGCTATTGAAGATGCTCGCGTGTCTGATAATCGACTTGCTCGCCACCGCATAGGCCGAGGCTTGGATCTCATTGGTGAAGTCCACAAGGCCAACTGCCACGCTGCATGTCTCGTCTGTCTCGTGCGCAAGCACGTACTTGGCGTTGAGCAGGGGTCTGCGGGCGTTTGAGCCGGCTGGCTGAAAGCTGTTGATGCCCACCTCGAGGTCTTCTCTTGGACTATAGGTCGCGAAAATGTCGCTCACGTGGGAAACGGCCGTGTCCTCGGTCATGATTCCGAAGTCGTATTCACCCACGTCTAGTACGTGGGCGGTTGGAATGATCACCAGGCCTGTGTAGCCCCGAAAGCTGGGAGAACCAAGCGCGACGCTTGCGGCTCCAGCCAGCAGGATGACGAGAACAATGCCACGCTGCACACGTTCTAACAACTCGATCTGTCCTCCTCGCTGATCGGGTGCGGGCAGGCGCATCGGAGGATTCGCCGGCCAACTCACCGGATTATAGCATAAGTCCGGCTGGTTTGGGAACTCGGGTCTGAAATGGGTGTTGACAAGTGGGCTTTGGCGGAATAATATACTGATAAAGCTGAATCGGAAGGCGTCCAAGAACGTTGTGGCGAAGCGGAACAATGAAGGCTGATGCCGCGTCGTAAGCAAGTACAATAGACCTGTCTGCCGGCGGGTCTTTCAAATCGGAAAGCAGAATACCTCAATGAGTCACGAAGCATCAATCTACGAACAGATTGCAGAGGGTATCGCTACGTATGCTGGAGAGAGCGGCGACGTGCAGCGCTACATCGTGGCTCCAGCGATCCTGGAGATGATCGGCCCCGCAAACGGCAAGGAGATTCTGGACCTCTACTGCGGCGCGGGATATTTCTCCCGCCGTCTGGCCTCGCTCGGGGCGAAGGTGACTGCTGTTGACAGCTCGGAGCGTCTCATCGGCATCGCCCGGGAGATCAACGATCGAGAGCGTTTCCGCATCGAATACGCCGTGACGGAACCCACCGACCTTTCAGTGATAGAGGACAGTGTGTTCGACGACATTGTCTGCAACATGGGCATGATGAGTATTCGCGACATGAGCGGAACCGTGGCGGAGCTCGCGAGACTGGTCAAGCTCGGCGGCAGGTTCATATTCTCGATAGTTCACCCTTGTTTCTGCATGCCCGACGCGTGCTGGATTCGCGACCCGGACGGCAAGTTGCTCTACGAGGCGGTGGACAACTACTTCAGCGAGCGCTGGTGGCCATCGGAACTCGTGAGTCCGATTAGAGAGAGGAGCAAGATCAAGCACCGTACGCTTTCGAGCTATGTGAATGCGCTGAGCGCGCGCGGGTTCAACGTCCGCCGCATTACCGAGCCCAGACCTTCCTCCGACGTTCTGATCCTCAAGCCACAGTTGGAAGTGTTCGATCGTGTTCCCGCCGCGATGGTGATCGAAGCCATCTTCCCATACCTGTAGAGTCCAAAGTCGAAAGTTGAAAGTCGAAAGTCGAAAGTTGAAAGCTCCCTATGCTGAAAGCCGTGCGAATGCGTGCCGTGAGTCTGTTTACGAAGGCCATCGTTGTCGCCGCCCTGCTGGCAGCCGGGGCCGTGCTCTACCCCCGCCCGCCTGCTGACGTGTCACCGAGTCGAATGATCGCCGAAGTCCTTCATGCCAACGTCCAGAGCCGCTCGGCCCCGGTCGATCGAATCCGGCGTGATCTGCGCGAGGGATGCGTGCCGATTCTGGAGGGGTCCGACGTGATCGCGGGCAAGGAATCATGGCCGATCAGGCTCAAACCCCCTCACAGACGATACCCGTGGCTGGAAGTGTGGGTGGACAAGAAGACCAGCACGATCCTCGCATGGAAAGAATGGGGCCATCTCAACGGGCGCGTTGCCGTCCTCTCCCAGTTCCCCAATCCCTAACACCCAATACCCGACACCCTTCATTGAATACTCCGGTTTGTTTTCCCTCGCTAAGGGTAAATAGTGCTCGATAGGTCAAATCAAGCGGAGGCGGACGAGTGAGCATTCAGGACGAAGCCCTCACGGGGATGGTTAGCAACGCGATAGCCCAGGACAAACGCATCTGCGGGCAAGCCATCGCCGTACGCGTGGCTGATGGCGAAGTGTCCCTGAAGGGCATAGTTGACGAGGATGAACAGCGCGAGCTCGCTCTACTTGTCGCGCGCGGGATATCCGGCGTCCGGCACGTCAACATCGAGGAGCTGCGGGTAAAAGAGGCCACGCAATGAGCTACGGTCATTTCTCCAAGGACGGTCGAGAGTTCATCATAACGCGGCCCGACACCCCCCGGCCCTGGGTGAACTATCTTACCAATGGCCGCTACTGCGCGATCTGCTCGCAGACGGGTGGGGGACACTCATTTTTCGAGACCTCGGGCTATAATCGCATTACGCGCGAGTTTGCCCCGACCGTGCTCCTCCAGGACCGGCCGGGCCGCTACGTCTATCTCAGGGACGCCGAGACAGGCGAGTTCTGGAGCGCGAACTGGCAGCCGATGTGTGGCGATGCGTCCGGTTTCGAGGCCCGCCAGGGCATCGGTTACACGAAGGTCTCCTACTCATCGCACGGCATCGACAGTTCAATCACATACTACGTGCCGCCCAGGGACGACGTCGAGGTGTGGATGGTAACGCTCAAAAACGTCTCGGACAAACCGCGCAAAATACAGGCATTCCCCTACGTCAAATGGGACCTCGCCAACTCTGCCTACAATGCCACGGAGGCGAGTTTCTCCGCTCTTTTCAACGAGGCCTGCGTCGAGGATGACACGATCTTCGTCACCACCCGATTCTGGAACATAACCACGGGCGGGGTGGGTAACCCCAACGCGCGGTGGGACAAGTGGGCTTTCATGGCCTCCAGCGCGCCGATCGTGGGGTTCGATTGCCTCGAAGAAGAGTTCATGGGCATGTACCGGGGCTTGGATAAGCCCAGAGCCATAGAGGAAGGCAGGCTTCGCGATAGCCAGGGCCAGGGCAGGGACATAATGGCCGCGCTGCAGCACAGCTTTGAGATCGCGCCTGGAGAGGAAGCGCGGTTCGTGGTGTTGGTGGGGGTGGCTTATCGCCAGGAGGACGCCCTGACGCTCAAGCGGCGCTACGGTACCTGGGAGGAAGCGCGGCGAGGCCTGGATGAGGTTCATTCCTACTGGGAAAACTACCTCGACCGCACGACCGCCGAAACGCCCAGCCGCGAGTTCGACCTGTCGTTCAACGTTTGGAACAAGTACCAGGCGTGGATTACATCTCGATGGAGCCGCATGGACTCCTACTATGTGGGCGGGGGGTCCATTATTGGCTTTCGGGATAGCTGGCAGGATATGCTCGCCATTCTCCCCAACGACACCGACTGGGCGCGCGAACGCGTGCTCTATATGCTTGAGCATCAGTTCCCCGACGGCAGCACGCTCCACAACTGGGACCCTCTGACCAACATCGGCGTCAAGACCGGTCACTCCGACGATCCGATGTGGCTGGTGCTGGGGGTGATAGAGTATATCAAGGAGTCGGGCGATCTGGTGTTTCTCGACGAATCCGTGCGCTATTATGACAGCGGCTCGGAAACCGTCCGGCAGCACGTGCTCCGGGCGCTCGACTATACTCTCGCGCACATGAGCGAGCGCGGTATACCGCTCATCATGGCGGCGGATTGGAACGATGGGCTGGACTACGTTGGCAGGCAGGGGCGAGGGGAGAGCTCGATGGTGGCGGCGCAGTTGGCGTGGATGCTGAAGGAGACGGCATCGCTGATGTGGTTTGTGGGAAGCGACGCGCTCGCGCAGAAGTATATCGAGGAGCGCGATAAGCTGGTTCGAAGCATCAATGCGCACCTCTGGGATGGCGATTGGTATATCCGCGGCACCCGCGACGACGGCGAGGCGTTTGGGTCTTCGCGCAACATCGAGGGGCGGATTTTCATCAACGCGCAGTCGTGGATGGTGATGGCGCACGCCGCGCCCAGAACGCGCGCGATACGGTGCATGGACGCCGTCAAGAGGTATCTCGACACGGACTACGGCCCGGCGCTGTTTCTGCCGGCCTACCATGAGCCCGACCCCAAGATCGGCATCATCACGCGATTCGCCCCCGGAACCAAGGAGAACGGCACGGTGTTTTGTCATCCGACGTGCTGGGCGATTATGGCCGAGTGCATTCTGGGCCGGGGCGCGGAAGCCTACGACTATTGGGAGAAGGTGTCGTTCGTTCACAGAGGCAAGGAACCGGATCTTTACAAGGCGGAGCCATACGTGTATTCCGAATATGTCCACGGGCCGGACTCGCTTTACTACGGACAGGGCGAGTTCAGTTGGATGACGGGAACCGCGAGTTGGATGTGGAAGGTGTGCATGGACTGGATTCTCGGGGTTCGCGCGGAGATACGGGGGCTCCTGTTGGACCCGTGCATTCCCCCGGAGTGGGATTCGTATACGGTCGTGCGCCGGTTCCGCAGGGCGACATATGAGATCGAGGTCGTCAACCCCGAGCACGTTTCGCAGGGTGTGCGTGAGATATGGGTAGACGGCGTGCGGCACGGCTCGCACATTCTGCCCATCTTCCCAGCGGGCACCGTCCACAAGATAAGAGCCGTCATGGGCGAGCCGGCGGCAGATCTCGAAGTGTCGATGGAACTGGTCTCGGCAAACCTCACGGCTGAACAAAGCCACGGTTAGTCATCGGAGAACTCTGGTCTTGCGGGATACCGCTGCCCGTAGGGGCGAAGCATTTGCTGCTGAAGCCTACAAGATCGAAAGGCCTGCCGGCAAATGCTTCGCCCCTACAGCTAGAACCCTCTCTTGTTAGAAAGCATCCTTGAGTGGTAGAATACACCGCGAAGATGGCGGAGCAAGACCGCCGGTTTTCTTCATGGTAAGGTGGTAGCGCCGATGTTCAAGTCTTACGATGAGATGCTGGAAGAGCTGGAGCGTGAGATGCGGCGAGTGTCTGACGACATGCTCCTGCAGGTGTTTCGGGTATCCGGAATGGCCGGGGAGTTATGGACGCCGCGAGTGGATGTGTATGAGACCGCCCGAAACGTGGTGGTGAAGGTTGCCGCGGCGGGATTGGCTCCCGATCAGATGGAGCTTGCCATCTCGTCGGACAACAAGTTTCTGACGATGCGGGGCCTGCGCGTGGAACAGGATGACGACAAGTGCGATCGAATCCGCTACTACCAGTTGGAGGTCTACTACGGGCCGTTCGAGCGGATCGTCGCGCTGCCGGTTGAAGTGAGCATCGACAGGGACAAGCTGACCGCGACCTACAAGGACGGGTTTCTCAAAGTGGTGCTTCCGAAAAAGCAGCCCCGCGCCATAAGCGCGAGGATAGAGATAGAAGAGTAAAGGCCAGGGGAAACGTATGGACATAGCAGTCGGAGAAGAGAGAGCGGACTTCGCGGGGATGGAGCATGCCATTGTCATCCCGGAAGAGCTGAGTCTGTTGCCTATCAGGGACACGGTGCTTTTTCCGATGGTTGTGATGCCGCTCATCGTGTCGCGAGAAAGCTCAATGAAGCTCGTGGACGATGCGGTGGTGAGCGACTCGCGCATCATCGCGCTCTCGACCCTGAGGGACCCAAACGTGGAGGCTCCGGGGATCGACGACATATATCCCATCGGCGTTGCCGCAGCCATACATACCATGCTCCGCCTGCCCGAGCACCAGAGGCTTATCATCCAGGGGCTCAAGCGCATACGCATCAAGGAGTGTATCCAGACCGAGCCCTATCTGCGGGTCAAGATCGAGGAGATACCGGAGATTTCCGATTGGACCGAAGAGGAGCTTGTGGAGGTCGAAGCGCTTAGGCGCAATGTCGCGGACCATTTCCAGAAGGTCGTTGGGCTCTCTCCGAACCTGCCCGATGAGCTCCAGAGCATCGCGACCTCGATTGCCAAGCCTGGGGTTCTCGCTGACACTGTCGCGCTGCACCTACCGATAGCGATGGCCGAGAAACAGGGATTGCTGGAGATATCAAGCGTCAAGGAGCGGCTTAGAGCGCTGCTGACGATCCTGATGCGCGAGGTCGAAGTCCTCGAACTCGGCAGCAAAATACAATCTCAGGTTCACTCGGAGATGGGCAAAACCCAGAGAGACTACTACCTCAGGGAGCAGTTGAAGGCGATTCAACGAGAGCTTGGCGAGGGCGACGAGCGCACCGCCGAGGTCGAGGAACTGCGCGGCAAGATCGCCGACGCCCACATGAGCGAGGAAGCCGAGAAGGAGGCGCTTCGCGAGCTGGACCGACTGAGCCACATGTCTCCCGCGGCGCCGGAATACACAGTCGCCAGGACGTTCATCGACTCGCTGATAGGCCTTCCATGGACCGTCTTTACCGAGGACAATCTGGACATCCCACAAGTGCATGCGATACTGGACGAGGATCACTACGGGCTGCAAAAGGTCAAGGAGAGGATTCTGGAATACCTCTCAGTGCGCAAGTTTCGCGAGGCCGGCGAGATGCGGCACCCGATCCTGTGCTTTGTTGGGCCTCCGGGTGTGGGAAAGACCTCACTGGGCAAGTCCATAGCTCGCGCGCTGGGGCGGAAGTTCGTTAGGATGAGCCTCGGCGGGGTTCGCGATGAGGCCGAGATACGCGGGCACAGGCGGACATATATCGGCGCGCTGCCCGGCCAGATCATACAGGGGATCAAGCGAGCCGGATCGCATAACCCGGTGTATATGATGGACGAGATAGACAAAGTTGGCGCGGATTTTCGCGGTGATCCCTCCTCGGCGCTGCTGGAGGTGCTCGATCCGGAGCAGAATTCGACTTTCAGGGATCACTACCTGGAGGTCACGTTCGATCTTTCCAAGGTGCTTTTCATTACTACAGCCAACGTGCTCGACACCGTATTGCCGCCGCTGCGGGACCGAATGGAAATCCTCGAGATCGCGAGCTACACCGAAGAGGAGAAGCTGGAGATCGCCAAGAGGCACCTCGTTCCCAAGCAGTTGGGGGAACACGGCCTGAAGAAAGGCACGCACATTACGTTTCTCGATCACGGGCTTGCTGAGATCATTCGCGGTTACACGCGCGAGGCCGGGGTTCGCAACCTCGAAAGGCAGATCGCCGCTATCTGCCGCAAGACCGCGCGTGAATGGGCGGAGGGCCGGACGACGCTGGTGAGGGTGTCGGCGAAGCAGGTCCACGAGTATCTGGGCGTGCCGAGGTACTCCCACGAGGAACTGGCGGACAGGACCGATGAGCCGGGAGTCGCGGTGGGCCTCGCGTGGACCCCGACCGGCGGCGATGTGCTTTTCGTTGAGGCTACCAGGATGCAGGGCGGCAAGCAGCTTCTGACCACCGGCCAGCTCGGGGACGTGATGAAGGAGTCCGCGCAAGCCGCGCTGAGCTACGTCAGAAGCCACAGCAGCGCTTTGGGGATCGAGCCGGAGTTCTACAAGGACTCGGACATCCACCTCCATGTTCCCGCCGGAGCTATCCCTAAGGATGGCCCGAGCGCGGGGGTGACGATGGTGACCGCGCTGGCGTCGCTGCTCAGTGGCAGGAAGGTGAAACCGCGAGTTGCCATGACTGGTGAGATCACCCTGCGCGGCAAGGTGCTGCCGGTGGGCGGCCTCAAGGAGAAGGTTCTGGCGGCGCGTCGGGCGGGTGTCGAGATGGTCATTGTCCCCAAGGACAACCGCAAGGATGTCATCGAGGAAGTGCCCCAGGACATCCGCAACTCGATGAGGATCGAGTACGTGGAGAACGTCAGCCAGGCGCTTGCCCTGGCTCTGGAGCCGAACGGGAAGAAACGCGCACGGAAATAGCAGAGAGCAGAGAGCCTCATCCCTCCAGGAATCTTTCCTGGAGGTATGTGAGTGTCGCCCGTCTAACCTCGGACTTCTAACCTCTAACTTCTAACCTCCAGTATCGGCAGTATGTCCTCGTCGGTCAGATCGTGCCATACCACATAGAAGTCGGCGACGGCGAATGGCACCGCGGGACTGACGATCTCGAACTCGCATGTGTCGGCGGACTTTTCGATCATTGCGGCCGCTGACCTCGACGCAACCGGTACCGTCGCGGTGATGCTGGCTGGGCCCTGGGTGCGAATGGACTTGATTGCGGCGAGCATTGTGTAGCCGCTCGCTACGCCGTCATCCAGCAGGATCACGGTCTTTGCGGTGACGTCAATAGTCGGCCTCACCCGCGAGTAGGCCTCCGTCCGGCGCGCCACTTCCGCTCTGACGTCCTCCGCGATAGTGTCGATCTGGCTCTTGGTAAGGCGCAGGCCCGTGAGCATGGCGTTGTTTAGCACCATGGAACCGTCCGCTGCGATAGCTCCGAATCCGGCCTCGGGATTGGTGGGTACCGGCAGTTTTCGCGTGACTATAAAGCCCCACGGAAGCTGGAGCCTGTGCGCGGCTGCTGCCGCTACGGGGATGCCGCCTCTGGGAATGGCGAGTATGATGGCGTCTGTCTGGCTAAAGCGGGCGAGCCTCTTCGCGATGCGCCTGCCGGCTTCTTGCCTGTCCTCGAAAAGAACGTGCATCTTTCTCTCCCCAACCTGTCGCGGTCGCGTGGGGACGCTCAGCCAGCAAACGCCCGACTCAATCTCATTTCCCATCGGAAGGTGAGGCTAAACGCGAAGGCAGGAGATACGCTATCAGTTGCAGCCCAAGCGGAGCAAGCAAGCGCCCCCTGGCAAGTTCACGGGGGGGTGTGGCACAGTTCTTGCAACTCAATTTCTTGCATACATAGTGAACGATCGCAAAACATTAAGAGCCGTAACGGGTCGAACTTGGGAGAGGACAACGATGAAGAAGGTATTCGCGGTAACGGCGACTCTTGTACTGCTGTGCTTGGGCAGTTCAGCTCAGGCCTCTGCGGTTCCACATCCGTATTGGGAATGGAGCGAGATACAACAGAGCGCTGATAGCTTCTCATCTCTGGTTTCGGAGATCAGTTTCACCGCCCGTTTCACATCAAACGACCTCTTTGGTGGTGGAGCGTTGCAACTCCATGACTTAGTTCTGGATAGCATGATTACCCTTGACGGCGGGGCAACTTGGGAGCAGATCAACACGACTCCAGGCATCGAGTGGACATTCCAGTCATGCGACATCGACTCAAACGCCGACTTCCGTCATGAGTTCCTCGTGGCGCGGCGCGTAGGTCCTACATTGGCGGGTTACTACATGCCGCACCTCAATACCAGTGTTAACGACTCGTTCCCGCATTGCATAGACGGTTTCGGCGTTGCCGGAGATGCCTACACACCCGTTCCCGAGCCATCTTCAATCATAGCTTTGCTCGGTGGCCTGGGATCGCTTCTCGCCTTAAGACGGCGTAAGCGATAGCCCTCTGCCCTTTTACCATTTCTGCCCGCCGCAGCGAGACTGAACTGATAGCATGGATCTTGACTTCCTGGCGTGATGCGTATAGGATTTTCACGATAGGCAGGAGGGCTTGACCCGTATGACTGACGACCGAGACATCCGCGTGTTGCGCGACCTTGCGAAGCGATATGTGCAAATATGCAACAAAGACGTCCAGAGCCGGCGGCGCGACCTCTGGCGCAAGCACAACAGCCTGATCGCGACACGGCCGCCGATCTACGTTCGCGACTGGCCGGTGGGCGAGGTTCCCGAGGCGCGGGAGTTGTCTTGCGAGAACAACTTCTTCAAGGCCCACGAGCGCTGGCTCAGGTCCATGCTATATCAGGACACCATCGGCGACGACTTCACCTTCGTCCCCTGGCTCACCGTCCGGGCAAAGTGCGTCACTGCTCCCGAGGGGGTCTGGGGCATGAAGATCAACCGCATTCCCAGCCCCGAGGCAATCGGAACCTGGATGTATGACCCGCCGATCAAGACCCTGGATGATGCGCGGCGGATGGTGAGCCCGCACCACGTGATAGACGAGGAGGCCACCGCTCGAAACGTAGCGCGGCTGCGCGACGCCGTCGGCGACATCATCGAGGTCAACGTGGACCGCTCGCCGGAATATACGCACTGGAACGCGGATATATCCTACCAACTCGCGAACCTGCGTGGGCTGGAGCAGGTGATGTGGGACATGGCCGATAACCCCGAGTGGCTGCATGGGGTTCTTGCATTCATGCGCGACGGCATAATGACGGCACAAGACGAAGCAGAGGCGGCAGGTGACTGGAGCCTCGCCCAATCTTACAATCAGGCGATGCCCTACGCCGAGGAGTTGCCCGATCCCAAAGCCAATGCCAGTGCCGGACGCGACCGGCTGTGGTGTTTTGTGGCCTCTCAGGAACTCGCGGTGGTCTCGCCCGCGATGCACGATGAGTTCATGCTTCAATACCAGTTGCCCATAGTCGAGAAATTCGGCCTGGTGGCCTATGGATGCTGCGAGGACCTCAGCGAGAAGATCGATATTCTGCGCAAGGTTCCGAACCTGAGACGCATAGCGGTTGCGCCCCGGGCGAACGTGCGGCGGTGCGCGGAGCAGATCGGGCAGGACTATGTTTTCTCCTATCGGCCAAACCCGGCTGATATGATCTGCTGCGGGTTCGACCCCGATCACATCCGCAAGGTCATCCGAGCTGCGATGAATGACTCCAGGGGCTGCCACGTGGACATCACCCTCAAGGACATCCAGACCATCGAGCACCAACCCGAACGGCTTCGGGAGTGGGTCAGGATCGTCAGAGAGATCGTGAACGACGTCTGACATCTTCCACCTCCGACGTCTCATAATCGCTCTTTTCCTTGCGCCAGGCCTGCGATATGCGCTATCCTATCATCAGTCCATCAGGCAGCGTCGCCTGGGACAACAATCATCAAAGGAGATGATAAGCCAAAATGAGCGTTGTGGATTTCAATCTAGTCTCGAAGTACTCCGACATCAGCAGCATGGCTATCCAACTGCTATCCAAGAGCGATCAGGAGCATTACGCCAACCTGAACCTCAAATGGGACGGTAAGCTTATCCAGGCTGATGCCTACGTCGTGTTCCACTGTATGGTCCGCGGACCCGCGAAGGGCGGCATACGAATGGCGGACGACGTCAGCCTCGATGAAACCCGGCGGCTGGCGGAGCTTATGACATACAAGTGCGCGCTCGCCAGGATTCCATTCGGCGGAGGGAAATCGGGTATATGCATCGACCCCAAAACCCTCAGCCCCGAAGCGCGGCGGACGCTGATCTCCGAATACGTCCACATATTCGGGGTCTTTCTGAGCAACGGGACCTACGTGCCAGCGCCGGACATGGGCACCGGCCCGTCCGACATGGCCACAATCTATGGCTGCACTCATATACCCGAGTCAGTCACCGGCAAGCCCCCAAGAATCGGCGGGCTGCCGGGCAGAGAGGAAGCCACCGGCTATGGCGTCGCGAGCATAGTCAAGACTGCCGCCCAGGGAATCCTCGGCAAGGACCTTCCGGGGGCGACGGTAGCCGTGCAGGGCTTCGGAAACGTCGGCAAGTGGACCGCGAGGTTCCTGGCCGACTGGGGCGCGAGGGTGGTTGCGGTGTCGGACGCGAGCGGCGCGGTCTTCATGGAGGGCGGCCTGCCGATCGCCGAAATGGCCGGCGTGAAGACCCTCGATGAAGTGAACCTGCCGCGAATCGACCGCGAGGATCTTCTGACGCTGCCGGTGGACGTTCTCGTTCCGGCGGCGGTCGGCGGAGTGCTCACCGGCGATGTGGCCTCGAATGTGCGGGCGAAGCTCGTCGTGGAGGCTGCCAACGACCCGACCACGACCGAGGGCGACAAAGTGCTGCGCGAGCGCGGAATCAGCGTTGTTCCGGACATTCTCGCGAACGCCGGCGGCGTGGTGGCATCGTATATCGAGTGGCGGCAGGCCAAGTCCGGCAGCCTTACGGACAAACTGGAAACCTATCAGGCAATCGAAAAGCAGATACTCGGCGCATATCAGAGCGTGGTCGAGGTTGCCGAACGGGAGCGCATTTCCCATCGCCTCGCGGCACACTTGCTTGCGGTGAACGAGGTGGTCGAGACCATGCGCGACCGCGGCTGGATCTAGCAAGGTGGCGGGTTATGGACCTTGAATCGGGCTTCAGTAGACGGGACTTCCTGCGCGGCGCGGCCGCGCTCGCGTCCATGGGGTTCTGCATGTCGGCTGTGGGAGCCGAGGCGAACGAGGCCGCCGGCGGCGCGCCTGTTCGATCCGGCAAGCCCAACGTTGGAGGGCCGGTCTACCCCGACGATGCCTTCTCGCGCCCGATGGTAGATCGACTGCCGGCGTTTGTGACCTTGTCGGCCTGCGCCATTCAGGGAAACGTCCTCGAAAGGGCTGTGCATTTCTCCGAAAACGAGCTGCGGCTTACGGGGAGCCGCACGCAATGGCGCTTCGTCTCGCGGGACTCGACCAGAGCCGCGCTCGTGATAGATGAGAGAATCCGCCGCCGGCCCGAGGGAATATCTTTAAGGGTCCGCAACAACTCCTCCGAACCGGTGACTATCACGCTCGACATCAACGAGCTTTGCTTCCAGCCCGTGCGTGAGAATCTGGCGGTAATGTGGACCGTTGGGCCGGGGCAGGAGATTCCTCCCGGCGAGGACAAAACGCTCCATTTCGCGCTGTCGGAAGCCAGTAATTCGACAAAACCTTACCCGGACGTTCCGCTGTTCCCCACCAACCTCATAATAGTCAACGCGAACGGGGTCAAGGTGGGTGTCCCATACGAACTCACGTTGAGCGAGCTGACCGTTCGCTATCCGCCCGCGCCCGACCTTCATGTTACCCAGCTTGAGTGTTCCGGGTCCACGACCGCCGGCGGCAGGGTAGTTTTCCGCGTGGCGGCTGAGGGCGGCATCATCGGCAAGCTTGACCTCGAGATCAGACGCGACCCCTGGGTGCTGTGGCGAGTCCGCCTGACCCCCGCAGAGGCAGCCGCGCTCGCGCAAGGCGCGTGCGAGGTGGAGCGCACCGTGCCGTGGCACATCGCGGGCGGAAACTATACGGTCGGACTGGTAGCGGACGGCTACCGAGCGCAGGGTACGGAGGCTGGCCTGAAGATCGACAACCCTTCCGCGCCCGCGCTGCCCAAAGCCGAGCGGCGGCTCTACAATGGCCGTCCCACTTTCTTTCTCGACGGCAAACCCACCGTCTGGCAGGGGTATTGCTCGGCTGATTACCAGCCGGGCAACGTGTCCGAGTTCGGCGCGCATGGGACGAACGTTTTCTGTATTCCTACCTGCGCGGGAAGGCATGTTAATCACGGCTGCGAGCCGACCATGATCGCGCCGGGTCGCTTCGATTTTGGCTCGCTCGACGAGCGCGTGAGCTTCTCGCTGGAGTCCAACCCGGATGGCTTGATCTTCCTGCGCGCCTCTATGGCGCTGCCTCGATTCTGGATGGATAGGCACACCGATGACCTCGCGCGGGTGCAAACGGACGCAGGGCTGCTGGTCTGGGAGGAAACCGTCGACCAAGCCACATCGCTGGCGTCCGAGGCCTGGAAGCGCGATCAGACCGAAGCTCTGCGACAGCTAATGCGCTACTGCAAGGCTCAGCCCTGGTCGAAGCGTCTGGCGGGGGTGCTGCTCACCGGTGAGGTCACCGAGGAGTGGTTCGCATGGGCCTGCAACGATGGCTTCTTTGCCGACTATAGCGCGCCGAACCAGAAGCGCTTTGCCGAGTGGCTGACGGCACACGGAAGGACCGCCGCGCCGATCCCGGCCCCCGAAGCCCGAAAGCGGCCCGGTTACGACGTCTATCCCGACGACGCGGAGGGCAGCCTTGCATCGGCCTACCATCAATACTACTCCGAGCTTACGGTGGAGACCATCGGCCATTTCGCCGACGTGGTCAAGCAGGAAACCCAGAACCGCTGCTTGGTCGGCACGTTCTATGGCTATGTCATCCAACTTGCGGGCGAGCCGCGCCAGGCCATCGCGGGTTGCTCGGTCTTGCGGCGGGTCATCGACGACCCCAACATCGACTTCATCGCGGGTATCCCGCTGCTCGATTTCCGTGATCTCACGAACGGCTACGACCCCTATACTTCGGCCACGGAAAGCATCCTCGCGGCCGGCAAGTTCTTCTGCAACGAGAACGACATGTTCTCCTGGCTTCACCCCATCGTCTGGCACACCGAGTTCGACCCCGCCAACCCCAGGGCCGGCGCGATCTCCATGCACCGTCGCGAGTGCGCCAATGACGCGGTGCACGGCGTTGTATCCCAGAAGTTCTCACTCATGTCCAGTTGGCATCACGACGCTCGGCTGCAGGCGGACTTTGCTCTTCAGAAGAAGGTTCGCAGCCGTGCGCTCGGCTTCGACCGCGCGCCGGTCGAGCAGATCGCATTCGTGGTAGACGAGAGCAGTTTCGACTGGACCCCGCCTGAATCGACTCTGCTCAACGCCGGGTATAAGCAGTTGCTCTGGCGGCTTGGCCGCACGGGCGCGCCTGTTGGGGTCTGGCTGTTCTCCGATCTCGATAAGCTGCCGGACCGCGTCAAGCTGGTGGTGGTCGCGCATGCGGCGGCGGCTCTGCCCGAGGACCTCGCGAAGCTGGAGGCTCTGCTCGCGCGGGGAGGCCGGACGGTGCTGGTCATCGGGCCGGTGGAGCTGGTTGACCGCACGTCCGGCAGATGGCGACCGGGCGCTCCCGCCGAGATTCTTGGCCTGCCCATTCGAGTCGATGACCGGCAGTTGCCGGGCAAGATGGCGCTTAGCGCGGACAATTCGCCTATCGAGAGCATCGACACGCTGCGCCCGCGGGCCGGGCTGGAGGGCGAGGGCATTCTTCGCTACGAAGACGGGACAACCGCCGGGGCCGAGCGGGAATTGGCCGGTGGCGGGCGGTTGATCTGGTGCGGCGCTCCTCCTCTATCGACGGACCTGCTTCGCCGCTGGGTCGAGCGAGCTGGGGTGCATTGCTACGCTCCCTCAGGGTGCTTCGCGCACGCGTCGCGCGAACTCGTGAGCATCACAAGCCCCGTCGCGGGGGAGGTTGCGGTGCGTTGGCCGGTGAAGTGCGGCGTCGAGGATTTATTCGACGGTTGGCGCGCGTCCGGCACGGATACCCCATGCCCCTTCGCGGCCGGTCAGACGCGACTTTTCGCGCGCAAACCGGGTGGCTAGTGGAGAGCGAAGAGCGGAGAGTGGAGAGAAGGGAAGGGAATCTCAACGCGAGAGCGCGAAAGTCAGAAATGGAGAAAGGGATTCACGCGAATGCGCCGGATGCCAGTGTGTTGATCGCCGTGGGCATGTTGTCCACGGCGCGGGTGTGGTCAAGCACCGAGAGATAGAACAGCAGGATATACGCAGCGGCGCGAGGAACACTATAAAGCCGGGGGCGACTGCAAATACCCGCTTCCGGTTTTTCCTCCAGCCGAGTCTGCTTATTGTGGGGGCTCGGAGTAACGGTGGTGGCTTCATCTCCGCCTCCGTTCTAAACAACCGAGGCTCCCCCACTGGGGCCTCGGGTTTCTATTCCGAGCACAACGTCGATGGTCCGGGATTTGGAATCTCGGACATGGTTCCCCGGATCTGTGATCCGTCTGACACGCCTGCTGGGGGTCACAGACCCCCGGAACTGCATCCGGGGTTGCAAACCCCGGACGATCACTGTCCCCGACGATCAGCCCCTTGAAGGATTCCCGCACTATCGGCTGGAACATGTCAGAGTGTCCGCTCATGGCATCTGCTCAATAGATTCGAGAGGCTTTTGCATCTCCGGTGGGTTCTGAATCAAGTTCAGAATGACGAGCGTTCACCAGCAAGGAGCATTTCCAGTGGATAGAAACGACACTGCCCTTCTTCAGAACATTGCCCGCAGGGTGATGGTCGAGCGAGGCCTACTGCCTGACTTCTCCGACGAAGCCCTCGCCGAGCTTGGCGGGACGCAGACCCCCGCGGCAATGGATGGCAATCCGGATCGCGACCTGCGTGATCTTCTCTGGGCCTCCATCGATAACGATGACTCCCGTGACCTGGACCAGCTTACCGTTGCCGAAGCAATGCCAGGGGACAAAGTGAAGATAAGCGTTGCCGTGGCTGATGTTGACGCTCTCGTCAAGGACGGATCAGCCATCAATGAACACGCTCAGCATAACACCACCTCGGTGTATACCGCTGCCGAGATATTCCCCATGCTTCCCGAGAAGCTCTCCACCGACCTCACATCCCTGAATCTCGATGAAGATCGCCTGGCAATCGTCATTGAGATGGTGATTGGCGCGGACGGATCGCTGGGGGACTCGGCGGTTTACCCAGCGCGGGTGCGCAATCACGCAAAACTTGCCTACAACAGCGTAGGCGCGTGGTTGGAGGGGAACGCAAGCATGCCCGCGGCTATAGCGCCGATATCCGGCCTCGAAGCGAACCTTCGCCTGCAGGACAGCGCGGCGCAGAAAATGAAGACTTTCCGGCACGTTCACGGAGCTCTCAGTCTGGAAACGATCGAGGCGAAACCGATATTCGAGGGCGAGCAGATTAGCAGTCTCGAGGTGGAAACCAAGAACCGCGCGACGGAGCTTATCGAGGACTTTATGATCGCGGCAAACGGCGTGATTGCCCGTTATCTTGCCTCGGCGGGACTGCCCTGCATCCGCCGCGTGGTCCGCACACCGAAACGGTGGGATCGAATAGTCGAGGTCGCCGCGCAGAACGGGTTCACGCTTCCCGGTAACCCTGACGCAAAGGCTCTGGAGCAGTTCCTGACGAAGCAGAAAGCAGCCGACCCGCTGAGGTTCCCGGATCTGTCTCTCTCGATCATCAAGCTGCTGGGCGCAGGCGAGTATGTCGCGGAGCTTCCAGGTGGGAGCGCGCCGGGTCACTTTGGCCTGGCTGTCAGAGACTATGCTCATTCCACGGCCCCTAATCGCCGGTTTCCTGATCTGATCACACAGCGTTTGCTGAAGGCCGCCATCCACAAAGCGCCATCTCCGTATCCCGATGATGAACTGCAGGCTCTGGCCACTCACTGCACCGAGGCAGAGGATGAGGCCAACAGAGTCGAACGGCAGGTAGGCAAATCCGCCGCCGCACTCCTGCTCGAATCGAGGATCGGGGAGCACTTCGATGCCATGGTCACTGGGGCTTCCGACGTCGGAACGTGGGTCCGTCTTCTCGACATGCCCGTTGAGGGAAAGCTGGTGCGTGGAGCCAACGGCATCGACGTTGGCGACCGGATTCACGTGAAACTGACGGAAGTCGATGTCGAGCGGGGATTCATCGACTTTGTGCGTGTGTAGCAGGCCCGATCACTTGTCATCGGCGGCCACCAGACACGCGCGGACAGCCTCCGGCAGCGCATCGACAATAAGATCAACGGCCTCTTTGGGTGAGTCTGTGTACTGGATGAAGTCTAGTTCATCTTCTCCCACGGTTCCGGCCGCCACCAGGTGCTTTATGAGTTTCGTCAACTCTTGCCAGAACTCCCTCCCAAAGCAGATGATTGGGAATGGCCCCATCTTGCGCGTCTGGATGAGGGTTGCCGCCTCGAACATTTCATCCAGCGTGCCGAACCCTCCCGGCATCATGACAAACCCGCAAGAGTACTTCACGAGCATGACTTTCCGTACGAAGAAGTAGTGGAAACTGATGCACTCGTCGATATAGGGGTTGGGCTTCTGCTCGTGCGGCAGGATGATGTTGCAGCCGATGCTCCGCCCATTTGCTTCGCGAGCGCCACGGTTCGCCGCTTCCATTAACCCCGGACCGCCTCCGGTGATCACCGCGAAGCCTGCTTTCGCCAGTTCGCGCCCGACTTCGACGCACTGCTGGTAGTATGGGTGTTCTTCGCCATACCGCGCGGAACCAAAGACCGTGACGGCGGGACCGAGGTCATACAGGTCCGCAAACCCGCGCATCAACTCCTGGGTGATGTGCTCCAGGCGGGCTTCCTCGTGCTTGGGCGTTCGCGTCTGCATGAGGAAGTCACGTTCATGTCGGACCGGGCTCCCGACCGGAAGCTCGTAGGTGGAATGGCCGCCGTTGAGCCAGTATTGTTGCCATGCGAGGTCCCAAGCCTCGTGCTCACGGGCTCTGATGCTTGAGGAGTCGCCGGGGTCACGTTGAGATTTCCGCATGATAGGCTTTTCGACGCGACCACTGATAAGTCCTGCCGGCGCAGGGCCGTGATCGTGTTTGCCGGCGAAGAACTGGTCCTAAGAAGGTTCGGGCGCGCCCTGCGGGTAAGATACCTTGGAGCCGGAGGTTCTAACTTCTAACCTCTAACCTCTAACTTCTAGACCGGAGGAATCACCGATGACCTTTTCAGATTGCGTTAAGTTCGCTACGGAGAACCCCACCTGCGCCGTTGCCACGGTGGAAGGCGACCAGCCGAGGGCTCGCATATTCGGTCTGTGGAGAGCCAACGAGACCGGCTTCTACTTCAGCACGGGCACTCCCAAGCCGGTCTGCCAACAGCTTATGGCAAACCCCAAAGTCGAGCTGTGCTTCTACAAGCCCGGTGCCGGTCCTATGGAACTCGGCACCATGATGCGCGTTACGGGCAGCGTCGAGTTCGTCAAGGATAGCGCGCTCAAGGACGAGCTGCTCACCGAATGGCCGTTCCTGAGAGAAATGGGCGTCACCGGCCCCGATGACCCCATGCTCAGCCTTTTCCGGATCGCCGGCGGAGAGGTGAAGGTTTGGACCGCCACCGGGCCCGGGCAGGAGAACGTGGAGACCGTGAGGTTCTAGGGAATAGGGAATAGAAGGGAAGGCGGAGGCTTGCGCCTCCGCCTGTTGGTCTGTTATTCAGGCTCGGCTGGGATGTCTGGTTCCGGCTCGCCGGCCATTATGGCTTCCACGAGCGACACGTTCTCCGTCACGGACGGGTTGACCTCGTAGAGCAGCGCGAGGTAGTAGCTCACGTAGTCGCCCAGATAGACCCCGTAGAACAACCTCTCCATCGACGTTGCGCCCTTGATGTCGATGCGGAGGACATTGAACTGCTGGAGCACTTCCTCGCTCGCGTCCATCAGTTCGGCGATCTCGCCTTTGTCGGTGGGGTCCCGAAGAATCACGATGCCGAACTCCCCTGGACGGTTGTTTGCGAACTCCCAGCCTGATATGTCGCCCAGCGCCAACTCCGGGAATGCGCCGGTGAAGGCCAGCGCCTTGCTGTTCGCGTCGATCTGGCTCTTCCAGCGGCTCGCGACAGCCGCGCGGTAGCCCGGCGCGCCATAGATCGCCGTCAACTTGCCGAACAGCGCCTCGGCCGTCTGCTTGGCGACGTTGCGCGAGGTCTGGTTTTCGAACCGCAGCGACTCGCGCGCGTTCTTCATCAGCTTGATCGCGTGCGAGAGCTTCTCTATCTGACCATCGGCAAGCCCAAGCCGCTCAACGGTCACTACCAGTGGCACGAATAGATACCCGATGGCCGAACGATGCAGTTGGCCCGGCGGAATCTTGATCGTCTTGATCTCATCGTGGGATGCCGCCACCAGCAGCTTGCCGCCGGTGGTGATGCAGATCACCTCCGCGCCTCGCTGCTTTGCCTCGTGCATATTGCGGAGTGCGGACTGGCTCTTGCCGGTGTAGTCTACCACGATCACCAGCGAGTTCTCGCCCACGTGCTTGGGCAGCCTCCCGCCGTGATCGCTTACGATCGGGACCTCGGCTTCGTCCGCCAGAACGGCAACCGCCATGTCTGCCGCAAGTCCCGAATCGCCAACCCCCGTGATGAACACGCCGTTGGGCCTGTTCTCCGGGGGCTCGATGGCGAAGTTGCGCGCGATTCCTAACGCCGTTTCGCACTGTTCGGGCAGCTCGTTTATCAGGCGAAGCATGTTTCGCTTATCTACCGCCTGCATCCGGGCCACGTCATCCAGTGCCGGTATCGGTTCCGTTGTCATAGTCGTTACTCCTAACTATGTTTACTACTCTGCCGTAAACGGCAGCAATGCTATCTCCCTCCCCCTCTTGATTGCATGGGTCAGCACTCGCTGATGGGACGCGCACGTCCCCGTGGTCCTCCTCGGCAATATCTTGCCGCGCTCCGAGACGAACCTGCGCAGGCGATTGACCTGTTTATAGTCGATATACTCGACTTTGTCTACACAAAACGAGCATACCTTCCTGCGCATTCTTCGGAACTTGGTGGGTCGGGCGCTGCTGTCTCTTCCTCTTGGTGCGGGCATTACGCCACCTCCGTATATTGTTAGCTGTCGGCAATCAGCCGCCAGCCTTTGGTTGCTGTTCTTACTCTTCCGCGAACGGGTCGTAGTCCATGTCGGTCTCACCACCGCCCGCCGGCGCTTCCGCCGGAGGCTGCTCATCTTGAGACGGAGCTGCTGCGGGTTGCGTTCCCTGCGGCCTGTCGAGTCCCTGAAGTCGCTGTGCCACAACCTCGACCTTGTATCTCTTCTGACCGTCCTGTTGGACCCAAGACCGCTGCTGCAACCTACCCTGGACACCGATCCGCTGGCCCTTGACCAGGTAGTTGGATGCGTATTCCGCGCTCTTTTCCCAAGCTATGACGTCGAAGAAATCAGACTCTTTCTCGCCCGATTGGGATTTGCCTCCCCGATCCACAGCGATTCTGAGGGTCGTGACCGCTACCCCACTTGGAGTATACCGCAACTCCGGGTCTGCAACCATGCGGCCGATCAATGCAACAACGTTCATTTCCGATCTCCTCTCCGGCGATCATACTTCAGGTTTCGCTTCGGACTTGGCCTCAGGCGCGTCGCCCTCGGTCGCATCCGCGCTTTCGATCTCGGCCGGCGCTTCTTCGGCGGCGGCTTGCTCAACAGGCTCTTCGGAGACGGGCTCCTCAGCGGCTGCCTCTACGGGTTCTTGGGCGGGGGCTTCCTCTGGGACCTCGGCTTCCTCGGTCACTTCCTCGACAGTCTCGACAGTTTCGACTGCCTCAACGGCTGCTTCGGGGGCAGCTTGGGCCTCCTCGGCAACGGCTGGTTCCTCGAGCGCCTCGGCCGGAGCCTCGGCAGCTACCTCCGGCACGGCTGCTTCGACGCTGGGCTGAGGATGCTCGATGCGGGAAGTGTCTATGTGCTCCAGTTCGACTCTGGTGATCAGATGGCGGAAGACGTCGTCTGATATCCGATAGACGCGGTCGAGTTCTTTAGCTACAGCCGCTTCGGCGTCGAAGAACATCAGAATGTAGAGTCCTTCGCGACGGCCCATGATCTCGTATGCTAAACGCCGTTTGTCCCAGCGCCCAACCGCCCGGACTTCTCCGCCCTGGTCGGCAATGAGCTTGGTGTATTTGGCGATGATGGAATCGACCTGCTCGTCAGTGAGATTGGCGTCGATGATATACATCGACTCGTAGTTACGTATCGTGGTGTTCACCTCCCCTCGGTCTAGGATCGGTTCCGATCAATAGTCGGAACGGAGAGTAGAGCCGGCGCCTTGACGGCACCGACGTTCTTACTCGATTGTGGTCCGCCCATCTTGGCGAACGAGATATTATAGCACGATGGCCAGAGGCGCGCAATAGCTTCGAGTAGCTCGTTCCCGGTTCAGAACCCGAGCGGCTTGCCGTCCACCAGCACCTGGCGGATCATGCCCTGACCGCTGCCCGTGACCGCCACCTCGACGGTTATCACCGGCTGCTTCCCGCCCCATCGCTGCAGCTTGGCGACTTCCTCCGACTTGGTTTCGGGGATGTAGTAGCGGTCCAGGCCATAGTCGACGCGTGCCGCGCTGTCGAAGACGTCATTGATGCTGGTGATACGCCCCTTCAGATAGACAAAGCCCTCTTCGTCTTCAGGCTTCTGGGTCGTGATGCCGTCGAGCTTGGCCCACGGCTTCGAAGCAATCAGCCTGACGTAGACCGTGCTCCCCTGCTTCAGCGTACGACGCTGCTCTTGCGGCATGCCGAGTTTGTTGAGATCGATAGTCGATATGTCGTAGCTGAGCCAAATATAGTTGCCGGCAAACAGGCTGCGAGGGTCGATGGGCGCGGTCCTCAGCAAGACCGTCTCAGCACGTCTGATGGCCATTTCCTTGGTCGCCACCTCGCCGACGAGAAACAGAAGCTGAAGCGCAACGATTGCACAGAACCAGCGTTTCATGTCGATACCTCCCTTTGCTCGCTCGTAGCAAGTAGCCGCCTTCGCGCCTTCTCAAGCGCGAACCCGCAGCCCAGAAGCACGATGCCGATTCCTATAAAGAAGAACCCTCCGCTCAGCAGGCTGCCAAATATGTCGAAGTATCTCGTCACGACCTGGATGCCGAACATCACCAGGCCAAGATTCATCCATCCCGCTTGGTGCCGGAACCAACCGAGCGAGATCACCCCCAGCTCCAGCGCGAGCAGCACGAGGTTGAATGCGATAGGCGCGGTGATTGGTCCCGCGTGGTAGCTGTGGTAGTGATGTGCGAGCAGATTCGAGTACGTCAGGATGATCGCCGCGATAGCGATTGCGCCCAGCGCCGCCGTGGATAGGCCTTCGCAGGCTGCTGTTCGGTCGCGGCGTGACGGCATCAGATAACGAGCTGCCGACATCGCCGCCAGGACAATCGCCGCGCCTGCTATCGCGAGCCACAATACCTCCGAGGGGCGGGCACTCGACCGGCTGTACCAGCCGTAGGTCATCCAGAAGTCCCGGTAGCTGAGGATGTAGGTCGTGACCAGAGCGTAGACGACTCCGAACGTTTTCAGCACGCCCGCGTAGACACGAGTCGGCTCCCACCTATCATGCAGCAGTCCGAGCGCGTAGAGAAGCGCTCCCACCGCAAGGTATCGCGGGACGATGATCTGTCCATAAGGCCCGTCAAACGCGGAGGACTGGATGAGCATCAGCCACGCAGTCCCAATCAGTAGGGCAAGGCCAAGTTGCAGCCTTGAACGCAGGATGTAGGCCATCGGCAGCACGCCCGCAAACCAGTAGAGCAGGCCCGTGGCCTCTCCACCGTCGCCGCCGCCGAGGTGATACATCTGCGAGATGAGGAAAATGCTGGCTCCCCAGATCAGCGCCCCGATAAGCAGCAGCGCCCCTCCAGCAACGGGATACGTGCGCCGCTCGTATGCCAGCCTGTAGCCCAGATAGTGGAGTCCCACGGTAGCGGCCATCAGAATCGCAAGCCGCGCGAACCGGGGAATCTGGTCCCAGTTCGAACCCATCACCAGTATCACGCCAACTCCTATCAACACCGCGGCGAGCAGGGTGAAGACGGCTACGATCTTGGATCGGCGCAGCGTGACGACGTTTTCCCCGGGCACCAGTCCGTAGCGTGCGAGTATCACCCGCGCGGTCTCCGTGGGCAGCAGGTTTTCTGCTTGCCACGCCTCGACCTCCGCCGGCAAACGCTGCACGAACGGGTCGTCGGAGATTGGTGGTTGCGAACTCATATCGACCCTCCACGACGCGCGATTGTGGGACGCGTCCGCCGTCTTATTCGCGACGGGTAAGGCATATCCTCCTTCCCAATCCCAGTTGATCTTGACCGCCAGCCGCCGCCCTGCTATACTCAAGCTCACACTATGGCGCAGTCTGAACCCATCACAACCTGTGCGCGGCATCCCAAGGTGGAGACCAATCTCCGCTGCGCGTCCTGTGGCACGCCGATCTGCCCGAAGTGCCTGGTGCAGACGCCCGTGGGGATGAAATGCCGGGAGTGCGGCACGCAGAGGGGAGGCGTGCTCTTTACGCTATCGCCTGGTCAAGCCGCGTCCGCGTTGGCTGTTGGACTGCTGTTCGGCGTGGTGGCGGGGTGGGGCGTTGCGTTCCTCGGGTTCTTTATGATCTTTCTGGCGGTTGCATACGGGACGTTTGCCGGGGAGATGATCCTACGCGCATCGGGGCGCAAGCGTGGGGTCAAGATGGAAGTGATCGCGGGCGCTGCGCTAGCCGTGGGCGCTATCGGCGGCAGGGTGGTCGTTGCCGCGCTTCTGATGAAAGCTTCGGGTGGTCTTCATCCGCAGTTCGGGGTGCTCAACGTGGTTGTCGATCTCGTATTGCCATCGCCGATCCCTCTGATTTCCCTTATCATCACTATCGCCAGCGCCGTGGGCAGAATCCGCTATATCTAGGAGACTGTTCGTCCTGCGCGATAACGCCTGCCTGTAGGGGCGAAGCATTTGCAGGTAGGCGTATCGAGAATCGCAGGGCTGAAGTGCAAATGCTTCGCCCCTACAGCTCGCGGCGCCGAACAGAACGATACACATATAGCGTTTGACCAGCTAAGCGCCACTGTGCTAACATATATCGACAATGCTGAGGCGAGTCAGGACAGTAGGCGCAAGCCCAGGAACACTGAACCAGGGCGTAACCACGTAGGTATAATGTATGACCTCTCGTCCCCAGGGGTGAGAGGCATTTTTGTTATAGAGGTGCAGCCGAGTTGAGAAGCGACGTCATTCGTACTGGTCTCCAACGAGCCGCGGCGAGATCGCTGTTTAAGGCCATGGGATACACCGACGAGGAGATGTATCGGCCTCTGATCGGCATAGCTAACTCGTGGAACGAAGTCGTGCCGGGTCATATCCAATTGGACAAGATCGCCCAGGCCGTCAAGACAGGCGTGCGGATAGCAGGCGGGACTCCGATGGAGTTCGGGGTGATCGGGGTCTGCGACGGACTTGCGATGGGTCATGAGGGGATGAAATACTCGCTGGTTACCCGCGAGATCATCGCCGATTCGATCGAGTGCATGGCGAAAGCCCACGCGTTTGACGCGCTCGTGCTGATTCCCAACTGCGACAAGATCATTCCCGGTATGCTGATGGCCGCGGCGCGGGTGAATATCCCGACGATAGTCGTGAGCGGCGGGCCGATGCTCGCGGGCCGGTTCAGAGGCAAGAATATATCCGTCACCCAGATGTTCGAGGGCGCCGGCGCGGTGCTCAGCGGCAAGATCACAGAAGACGATCTCTGCGAGATGGAGGAGGAAGCCTGTCCGGGCTGCGGAAGCTGCGCGGGCATGTTCACCGCCAACTCCATGAACTGTCTTACGGAAGCCATTGGCATGGGGCTGCCCGGCAACGGGACGATCCCCGCGGTCCACGCCGCTCGTATCCGCCTCGCCAAGCACGCGGGCATGAAGGTGATGGAACTGCTCGAAAAGGACATCAAGCCGCGCGATATTATGACCCCGGCGGCTTTCGCCAACGCTCTCACGGCCGATATGGCGCTCGGCTGTTCGACGAACACCACACTCCACGTGCCCGCGATTGCCCGCGAGGCCGGAGTGCCGTTCGATCTGGATTCGCTCAACGAGATATCTAAGCGCACCCCGCATCTGACCACTATCAGCCCGGCCATCGCGCACCCTTCTGACGATCCCGCGAAGCAGGAGATTCATCATATTCAGGACCTCGACGAGGCCGGCGGCGTATCGGCGGTCATGAAGGAACTGAGCAAGAAGGGCCTGCTCGACCTCTCCGTGATGACGGTTACGGGCAATACGCTCGGCGAGAACATCGCGGGCGCGTTGAACCGCAACCCGGACGTCATTCGTCCCATCGATAATCCCTACCACGAGGAAGGCGGCCTCGCGATTCTCAAGGGCAATCTTGCTCCCGATGGAGCCGTGGTCAAGCAATCGGCGGTCGATCCCGAAGCATGGGTCTTTACCGGCCCCGCGCGGGTTTTCGAGTGCGAGGACGACGCGGTCGAGGAGATTCTCGCCGGCAAAGTGAACAAAGGCGAGGTGATCGTCGTTCGCAATGAAGGACCGAGGGGCGGGCCTGGAATGCGCGAAATGCTCACCGCCACCGCCACTGTTTCCGGCATGGGGATGGGCAAATACGTCGCTCTAATCACGGACGGCCGGTTCTCCGGCGCATCGCGGGGGGCGTGCGTGGGGCATGTTTCTCCCGAGGGCGCTTCGGGCGGGCCGATTGGCCTGCTGCGAGAAGGCGACATCATATCGATCGACATACCAGGCAAGCGGCTGGATGTTAAGCTCTCGGATGAAGAGCTTGCGGCGCGGCGCGCGGAGTGGGTTGCTCCCGAGCCGAGAGTCAAGGAGGGATATCTCGCGCGTTACGCGCGGATGGTCTCTTCGGCATCGACAGGGGCAATTGTGGAGTAGGGGCGAAGCATTTGCACTGGGGCGTGCGATCTTCGAGAAGCTATCTGCAAATGCTTCGCCCCTACAGTGCACGTCGATGTGATTGCGGACGGGAGTAATAAGGAGCTTGCGACTGTGAAAATGAATGGAGCAAATGCCCTGATCCAGTCTCTTGTGGATGGGGGAGTCGATATGGTCTTCGGCATACCGGGCGGAGTGATGATCCCGATCTACGACGCTCTGTATGGCCGAAAAGACATCAGAAACATGCTTATGCGGCACGAGCAGGGGGCAGCCCACGCTGCCGACGGGTATGCGCGCGCGACCGGTAAGGTCGGGGTGTGCTTCGCGACATCGGGGCCGGGCGCAACTAACCTCGTGACCGGCATCGCGACGGCTTTCATGGATTCGGTCCCAATACTGGCAGTGACGGCACAGGTGAAGACCACGGCTCTCGGCAAGGATTCTTTTCAGGAGGCCGACATAACCGGCATCACCCTGCCGATCACGAAGCACAACTACCTCGTCAAGGATGTCAACGACCTGCCGAGGGTTATCGCCGAGGCTCTCTATATAGCGGGGACCGGCAGACCGGGGCCCGTGCTGGTGGACATCCCGATGGATGTGTCGCTGGCGGAGATCGACTACAAGCCCGTGACCGAGGTCAAGATGCGGGGCTATTCGCCTCACGTCGAGATCGACGAGTCGAAGATCGATGAGGCGGCGGAGTTGATAGCCAGCGCCGAGCGGCCGGTGATCTATGCCGGCGGCGGAGTGATCATTTCCGGCGCGTCGGAGGAGTTGACCAAGCTCTCCGAAAAGACGCATATACTGGTCGCGACCACGCTTCTCGGCAAGGGCGCGATCTCCGAGAGTCATCCGCACGCGCTGGGTATGCTCGGCATGCACGGCACCGCGTATGCGAACCATGCCGTTCACGAGTGCGATCTGCTGATCGCGGTGGGAGCGCGCTTCGATGACAGAGTGACCGGCAAGCTGGCTGCGTTCGCTCGCAAGGCGAAGGTCATACACATCGACATCGACCCTGCCGAGATCGACAAGACCGTCTCCGTGGATGTAGCCGTTATCGGCGACTGTAGGGAGGTTCTGGCGAAGCTGGTCGAGAAGGTCAACTCCCGGCAGGAGACCGATTGGAACAAGCAGATCACCCACTGGAAGGACGAGTTCGCGCTGCAGTGTCCTGCGCAGGGCGATGTGCTTCTGCCTCAGTGCGTCATTTCCAAGGTCTCGGATATGATGAATGGCGAGGCCATAATCGTGACCGACGTGGGCCAGAACCAGATGTGGAGCGCGCTGTTCTGCAATATCACGAAGCCCCGGCGTTTCCTGTCGTCCGGCGGGCTGGGCACGATGGGTTACGGCTTCCCCGCGGCCATCGGCGCGCAGGTTGGGTGTCCCAAGTTGCCGGTGTTCGTGATCTGCGGGGACGGCGGCTTTCAGATGACCTTGCAGGAGCTTGCGCCCGCTGTGGAGCACAAGCTGCCGATCAAGATCATACTCTTGAATAACCGTTTCCTGGGGATGGTGCGGCAGTGGCAGGAACTGTTCTGGAACG
>Ga0209226_10000227_pt1 | contig 35836 bp, 26 predicted proteins | sample BarGraNGADG00212_2_FD_184497 | JGI IMG/M metagenome (GOLD analysis project Ga0209226, IMG submission 184497) | Arctic peat soil microbial communities from Barrow, Alaska, USA - Barrow Graham LP Ref core NGADG0011-212 (SPAdes) (version 2) | ecosystem: Environmental > Terrestrial > Soil >...
AAGGTTACCGTATGGTTGAAAAGCATTAATGACACCCTGGGAAAAAAATAATAGTCACTCCTTCCCTGGAATGACATCACATTTTTCTAGATTCCGTTCTACCCATGGAGATCCCTCGCTGCGCTCGGGATGACATAGTATGTGAGGTGTTCAAGGGAAGAAGTGGCGATTCGCAAATGAATTCCTTTTAAACGCTGAATGGTGTCGCAAATCGCCACTTCTTTCCTCTACTAACCATCTAATTAACATGTCATCCCGAGCGTAGCGAGGGATCTCCATCTCCTTGAAGAGATTTTATAAACTGTAAAAATTATTTATTAAAAATTAATATTACACATTTTAAATTAATAGTAACCACCTTTAATTTTTTGAATTTTCTGTGGTTTTTATTATATCTTTACTTCATACAAAACAATTATCTCGCCATCAATTTTAAATTATTCGTTATGATTACTAGCATTTTTTCCAGACCTGAAATATTTTGGTTCGTTCTCGGTCTGGGCCTGTTTCTTCTTGAACTGGTCATTCCCGGATTCTTTATTTTTTTCTTTGGACTCGGCGCCTGGGTCACAGCTCTTGTCTGCCTGATCGGACAACCTGTCACAAACCTGCAAATAATAATTTTTGCTATAACCTCAATTATTAGCCTCATCGCATTAAGAAGAATAATTCAAAGAAAATTCTTTTACAGTAAAGGAACCCAGTCTGAAGACGTTGAAGATGAATTTACAGGAAAAGAAGCACTTGCCACAATCGATTTTGGCGGCTTGAAAAAAGGAAAAGTCGAGTTTAAAGGAACAACCTGGACATCTGAATCTGCGTCAGAGATTAAAGAAGGACAGAGGGTTATAATTATAGAAAAAGATAGTTTTAATTTAATAGTTGAACCTAAAAAATAGTTAAAATGGAAGGATCAAGCACAACTTTTATTCTTGTTGGTGTAATCATTTTAGGATTTATTCTGATTGCATCTATGATTAAGATTGTTCCGCAGAGAACTGCAATTATCGTTGAGAGGCTGGGAAAATACAGGGCAACCTTTACTGCAGGTTTCCAGTTACTTATCCCTTTTTTCGATAAAGTGAGGTACAGGCACACCCTTAAAGAACAAGCAATTGATGTAGCACCACAGATATGTATCACCAGGGATAATATCGCTGTAGAGGTTGACGGTATCCTATATCTCCAGGTTCTGGATCCTCAAAAAGCTTCATATGGAATTGATAATTACCGCTTTGCATCTATACAGATAGCCCAGACAACTATGAGGAGTGTAATAGGTAAACTGGAACTTGACAGAACTTTTGAAGAGCGGGAAACAATTAATGTTACTATAGTTGAAGCCGTTGACAAAGCAAGCGAACCATGGGGTGTAAAGGTGACCCGATATGAGGTTAAAAATATTTCACCGCCTCAAAGCATTAAAGATGCGATGGAAAAACAGATGAGGGCCGAGAGAGAGAAAAGAGCAGTGATTGCCGAATCGGAAGGTACAAAACAGGCTAAGATAAATAATGCAGAGGGGGACAAGCAGGAGCTAATCAAAAAATCCGAGGGTGAAATGCAGAAGCGTATCAACGAAGCTGCAGGACGTGCCTCTGAGATCGAACAACTAGCAAAGGCAACAGCTAATGGTTTAAGAGCAATTTCATCAGCAATATCTGAGGAAAATGGATTAAATGCTGTTAATCTGAGGATTGCTGAGCAATATCTTTTGGAATTCGGAAAGCTCGCCAAAACCAATAATACAATAATCATCCCATCGAATCTTAGTGACATCGCCAGTGTAATTGCATCAGCCACGGCGGTGTTTAATGAGACAAAGGATAAGAAGGCAAAATAGAAATAAATAGAAATAAATAGAAATAAATAGATATAAATAGAAATAAACAGATATAAATAGCTATTATAAAGGTGGTAACTCATTATAAGTCACCGCCTTTATTATTGGGTTATTAGGTACCATAAACGAAGACCACCTTAATAACTTAATTACTTAATTACTTTGTAACAATTATAAATTTTCATGTTCCGTTCTCTTGATTATCTCATTCTGAAGATCTTCTCCCAAATCGTTGAAATAATCACTATAACCTGCCACACGAACAATCAGGTCCCTGTATCGCTCCGGATGTTGCTGCGCATCCTTCAGAGTCTCCGCATTGACTACATTAAACTGAATATGATGACCATCCAGACTGAAATAGCTGCGGATTAACGCAGTTAGTTTTTCATAACTCTCCTCATCTTCAAAAAATGAGGGAGAGAACTTTTGATTTAAAAGGGTACCTCCCGTACGAAGATGGTCAATCTTTGACGCCGATTTAATGACAGATGTTGGACCATTATGATCAACACCCTGAAAGGGCGAGATGCCTTCAGAAAGGGGCAGATAAGCATTCCGTCCATCAGCCGTGGCGCCTATTACGCTTCCAAAATAGATATGGGAAGTCGTTGGCAGCATATTTATCCGATATACTCCGCCTCTTGTATTTGAACGTCCGTTTATTGCATCATAATAGATCTCAAAAACCATTACAGCCTGTTGATCAGCATAGTCATCATCATTACCGAACTTAGGTGTTTTATAAATCATCTCATACTGAATCTGTTCGTAACCTTTGAAATCTGAATCAAGAGCTTTAGCCAGATCTGCCCAGCTAAAAGTCTTATTTTCAAAAATATTATATCGGATTGATGTAAGCATATCGGTAATACTTCCCAAACCAACTCCCTGAATATATGAAGTATTATAGCGTGCTCCACCACAATTATAATCTTTCCCGTTGGAAATACAATCTTCCACAAGCAAAGACAAAAATGGTACTGGCAAATAATTGGCAAATGTCTTCTCAATCACATTATTACCTCTGATTTTTATGTCAGCAAAGTAATTTACCTGCAGTTTAAATGCCCCCATAAGATCTTCAAAGTTTTTGTAGTCTTTGTCATTACCTGTCTCTAGACTAACAAGTTTATTTGTCCGTCTATCTAATCCGTTATTAAGAGTCACCTCCAGAATTTTTGAAAGATTAAAATATCCTGTGAGCCAGTATGCCTCCGTGCCGAAAGCTCCTGTTTCAACACAACCTGATGCACCGCCGTTCCTGGCATCTATAATATTCTTTCCCTGTCTTAGTAATTCCTGAATTATGGCTTCGGTATTGAAGCATGAAGGTTGTCCGAATCCTGTTTTGATTATATCAAGAGCTTTATGAATAAAACTGTCAGGGCTCTTTCCGGAGATCTGTACCATCGAGCTTGGCTGGAGTATACGCATCTCCCTGATGACATCAAGGAAGAATATATGACATCTCATTAACAGCATCGGTACCATCTGGTTTTAATCCACCCAGGTTTATAAGACAGAAGTCGGTATAAGTATTGCTTTCACTTGCTGTCACACCCATTTTCGGAGGCGAGGGATGGTTATTGAATTTTACCCAGAAACAACCAAGAAGATCATCAAGTTCAGCCAATGAAAGTGTACCAGACTCAGTTTCCTTTTTATACACCGGATATAAATGCTGATCCAGCCTCCCCGGATTAAAGGAGTCCCATGGATTTAGTTCTGTTATTACACCCAAATGTATGAACCAGTAATGCTGAAGCATTTCATGAACCGTTTCCGGTGCATATGCGGGAACCTTCCGGCATATAGCTGCCATCTTTGACAACTCGTTTTTCCTCGCAGTATTCTTCTCATTTACTTCCAGTTCATCCAATATATCAGCATGACGGTTAGCATACATTATTATCGCATCACAAGCTATGTCCATCGCGTTAAGCTCTTCAAGCTTTTCAAATGCACTATTATCTGAAAAAAAATCGAGAGCCTCAATTGCCTGTTTTATCTCTTTCTTAACTGAGAGAAAACCAGTTTTGAACATCCTGTATCCCAAAACAGTATGTCCGGGAGCACGTTGCTCCTGAAATTCAGTAAAAATGCCTGCATTATATGCATTAAGCCATTCCGGTGTCATAAGTGACATTATCCTGTCGCGATTACTTTTCCCTTTCCAGAAAGGTATGATCTCCTTTTCATAAGTGCTTTTCACCTCATTATCGACCCTGAAGAAGACCTTCTCCCGAGAATTAAGAATTTCAAGATCCTTCAGGGAATGAAGACTTATTTCAGGATAAGTCGGCGTCTCTTTTGGAGCAGGACCCCTCTCTCCCACTGTAAGTTCACCTTCGTTGATGCATATCTTCTTGTTTTTCAGGAGGTATTCGAAAGCCCTGGCCCTCTTCAACGGAGCCGATAGTTCCCATGCTTCATCGCTCTTATAGAACTGAGTGATAAGCAGTGCTCTCTCTGCACTGATTTTTTCCACAGCATTCAGGCTCTGGTCTCTTAATTTTTTAACTCTTTCTGATAAAATCATAATTGACAATTATTGATTTCAGATATCATGTTTTCTTCCTTTGTGTTCCTTCGTGGTAAGAAAAAATTTAACCACAAAGGACACGAAGGGATTCACCAAGGTTCACTAAGGCATTATTTTAAGCATAATCTTATTTTGAACTTCATCCTCCAATTTTCACTTTAATACCGGTTTCCATGAAAAATTCCTTCAGCTCTTGCATTCTTTCTTTGGAAGGTGATTCCACATTTCCCATTCTGTAAGGCATATTGAATCTTTTATATTTTGATGATCCAATTTTATGGAAAGACAACAGATTGATCCTCTTAAGGGAACCTGTTTTTGTCAATTTAAGAAATTGTCTCAGTCTCTCCAGATGATCGGGATCATCATTGAAACCCGGAATAACAGGAATTCTGACCATTATATCTTTACCACTTTCAAGCAACTACCTGTAATTATCAAGTATTCCGGTATTTGACACTCCGGTCGACTCTAAATGCTTTATCTCTTCAAGATGTTTTATATCGAAAAGGAAAAGGTCAGTGAAAGGAATTATTAATTTAAAATTCTCTGATGATGAATATCCTGAAGTGTCAATTGCTGTATGATATCCATTTGTTTTACAGGCTTTTAATGCTTCAAGAAGAAAATCAGACTGAAGCATCGGTTCGCCACCCGAGAAAGTGATTCCACCTTTTGACTGGTTAATAAAAACTTTCTCCCTGTCAAGTATTTCAAGAATGGTTTCAACCGTATAATACTTCCCTACATCTTCTTTGTTGCTGAATTCTCTTTCACCGACCCTGTTCTTCTGTATCACAGTTTCAGGAAAAGGAAATATTCCTTCCGGATTATGACACCACATACAGTTCAGAGGGCAACCTTTCAGAAAAAAAGTTACCCTTATCCCAGGACCATCGTGGATTGAATATCTTTTAACGCTGAAAATGAGGCCTTTCATCTTAATGAAATTGACTGAAATAAATTGTAATAAATGGAAATAAGTTGAAATAATCAGTAATTAATTATACTGAAAGTTCCGAATGGAACAGACGATCAGAAATTGTAGAACATAAGGCAACAATAAAGCCTTCTGCCGAGGCGTTGCATCATGAAACGATATTTCAGTTTTGCGATCATCTGTATTATTAGATGGGTGCAAGTTAATTATTTTTTCGACGGAATGTAATGCTTACAATTAAATCAATTCTTCAACTGTCACTTCTGTACAAGATACCTCTCACCTTCAATGCTGGAGGAGTTGAAATACAAATTTGACTTTTAGTTTTCCTTTTGTGTTACTTAGTATCTTGTTTTGTGATTCTTTGAGGTCTATTTTGGTTCCCAATCCAAGAGTATTATCCAACTTATATTCCTGTTTTTCAATAGTATACATAATTTTAACATATGATTAACAAATCATTAACAAAAAACTATGCAACATTTTGGATTTCCAAACGTCTATACATTGAATAAGAGGCAAAAAACAATTATTGATACTTTGGACAGTTCTTTTTTTTTTACGATAGTTTAATTTCTCTATAATCGCCATTCGGCAGATTCTACGATCAGGTTTAGGTAAATCAAGGAAAGATGTCTCCCGATATCTTTCCTTTCTTTTTTTTAAAAATCAGTTATAAGAAATATCTTTGCCTTTCCACCGGCAACCAGACAGTGTAGTTGTTCTATTAAAAGATTTATATTTGTGCACTAAACATTTTGCCAGTCATATATGAGAACTAGCCTGTTCTTAGTATTCGTTTTATTAATCTCTTTTACATTTACACTGAATGCAAAAGGGCCTTCTCCAACTGCTGTTAAAGGTATACTTGATCTTCGTGAAATCAATAATCCTGATCATTTCATAATAAAACTTAATGGAGAATGGGAGTTTTACTGGAAAAAAATGTTGCACCCTTATGATTTTATTGAAGGGACTTATAAACCCGATTATTATGGAAATGTGCCTTCATATTGGACAGATTATCCTCAGGAATCTGTCAAAACCGAAAGATTTGGTTATGCCACCTATAAGTTAACGGTCTTATTTCCAAAAGGTTTTAATGAACCATTAGCTATTGACCTTCCTGTTTTTGATTCCTCATATGATATTTATCTTAACGGGAACTATCTTGGTGGTAACGGGACTCCCGGAAAATCAGCCGAGGAAACAAAACCCGAGTACAAAAGAAATTTTTACAGGTTTTTGCCGGAATCGGATTCTCTGAAAATTATAATAAATGTTTCTAATTATGATCACCGACGTGGTGGGTTCTGGTTACCTGCCAAACTTGGCACCTTTCTGGAAGTTCAGAAGCAAATGACAAACAGTTTGGCTGCAGAATGGTCAGTGATCAGTCTTCTTTTGGGATTCTCTCTATTCTTCCTGTTCTTTTTTATTATATCGCCAAAAGAAAAGATCATGGCTTTCTTAAGTATGGCGACCGTTGGTCTGGCTTTAAGACCCCTTTTTACATCCCATTATCTCATTCTCAACCTGTTCAATATGGAATGGATCTGGATAGTCAGATCTGAATACCTGGGACTTTTTCTGATTCTGATCGGATGGATCTGGTATGTTTTTTATCTCTATCCCTCAAAAATTTTCAGAATATTTGCCTGGTCAAATACCGGACTTTTCATACTGTCATTTGTTCTTACGCTGTTTCTTCCTGTTAAGATCTTCAGTTACTCAATATTTGTATTCTTTCCTTCAATGATTTTGAGTATTTCTTATCTTTTATACATGAGCTTTTCGGGCTCATTGAAGAAAAATGCTCTTGATATATTATATTTTTTAGCATTTATTCTGCTTCTATTTGGCGGTTTGCATGATGTGAGGGTATCGCTTGGAGTGTCAAAAAGTTTCATTGGATATTCACTTACATATATTATTGTACTTTTTGTTTTCATTCAGACAGCTCTGATAATGTATAAATGGATAAGGGCATTTAATGAAAAGGAAATACTGCAGAATGAACTTGCATTTATGAATCTTAACCTGGAACATCTCGTGAATGAAAGGACACAGGAACTAAAAACTATAAATAAAGAAATCGAGAAGCAGAACAGCATGATTGCTTTGCAAAATAAACAGTTGTCTGACACTATTCAACTGAAGAACAGGATTTTTTCTGTTATTGCGCACGATTTAAGGAGCCCCGTGGTAAATATCCTGTACATGTTAAATCTGCTAAAAGAGAAAGAGTACAAAGAGAAATACGATACTTTCGCAAATTCAAGCATACAGTATGCGCAGCTTGTTATCAGCTTACTGGAAAACATGCTTGTCTGGGGCCGGGATCAGGAGGATAAAATAAAGTTTTCTCCCGAAAGACTCGATCTGGCTGATATAATACTTACAAACCTGAGTATTTTCAAAGAGACTTCTGATAAAAAGGAAATCTCAGTGAATTTCACTCAGGTTGGCAATTCAAAAGGATATTTTGATAAAGATCTTCTGGATATTATAATAAGAAATCTATTATCAAATGCTGTAAAATACACACCCCGTGGAGGGAGGATAAGCATCCTGCTTAAGGACAAAACAATGAATGGTGAAGGTATAATGCTGAAGATTTGCGATAATGGCATTGGAATTCCAATAACAAAGCAAAAACAGCTTTTTAATTCCACTGAAATCGAAAGTACACCTGGTACAGAGAACGAAAAGGGAACCGGACTTGGTCTTAAGCTCTGCTATGAGTTAGTAAAAATAAACAATGGCAGCATCACTATTGAAAGTAAACCTGACGAAGGAACCTGTTTTATAATTACACTCCCGGGAGCAAAAGGATCTGTTTTTGCCTGGAAGGAGTAATATATCAGTCAATTGTCAGATCGGCAAGCCCCTTTTTGTCAAATATCTTAATGTTTTTCCCTTTTGCTTCAAGATATCCATCTTCTTCCATGTCACCCAGTGCCCTGGAGACTGAGGGCCTTGTGACACCAAAAAACTCAGCCAGGTCGCTCTGAGTCATATCCAGATTGACAGTACTTTGATCCTTTCCGGCTTTTTGAAGGATGTATTGGGCAAGCTTGCCCTTGATCGTTTTAAAATTCAGGAATTTTATTTTCTCAGAAAGGAATTGGGAACGATTTGAAATCATATCCAGAAAATTAACAAGGATGATATCATTGTTCATTAACAATGTAAGAAAATCTGACTTTTCAATTAAGAGCAGCTCCCCGTCTGAAACAGCAATTACATTGACAGGAAATCTGTTCCGGTTTCCAAACATGAACGCAGAAGCAAGACTACCAGGAGCAGGAATATCCTCAATCTTTATTACCCTCCCGGCATAATCTATCATTTCTCCTTTCACAACTCCTTTAATTACAATCATCAGTGAATTAACCGGTTCCCCGCTTTGAGATATCATTGAACCGGATTGAAATTTTTTAACCCTGTTGGGTACACTCTTAAGAATTATTTCAATTTCATCAGGAGAAATTCCTTTGAATAGAGGAGCATTTGAGAGAAGTGAATAGTCCATTTTTTTCTTCAAAAGTAGTAAATAACTCCAGTAACTATAAGTTTTCCAATGTTTATAACCTCATCCCCTTCGCCCCCTTCTCCCAAGAGAGAAGGGGGCAAAGCAAAAATACAGATGCTTAAAGTCCCTCCCCCCTGGGGGAGAGCCTGCCCCGCTTCGGCGGAGGATTTAAAGAGAGGCAAAATATCAAGATGGGATTAAGGGGTGAGCATTTGAACCATATCATTTTTTCTTCTACTTTTAGGACTTCTTAAATCCAGTTATTAATGAAAAAAATAAAAATCCTATTTTCAATATTGATTTTGTCGGCTTCATGGAATGCACTGGCACAGGATGATTTCGAATCTAAATTGCTGAAACAATTTCATAATATCAAGAGTGAAGAAATGATGACTTGGCTAGTGAAGCTATGCTCACCGGAATATAATGGCAGGCTAACCGGAACAGCTGAGTATATTGCATGTGCAGAATGGGTAGCAGGAAAATTAAAAGAATGGGGTATCAGGCCTGCAGGTGATAATGGAGATTACTTTCAATGGTTCAATTTTCCATATACTTCTGTAAACGATATTGGAAGCCTCACATTGAATTTGCCTCAGGCAGACGGTTCTATTATAAGAAAAAACTATAGCTATCCAGATGAATACTACCCCGGTATGAATTCAGGTAACGGAGAAGTAACTGCTGAAGTGGTCTTTGTTGGATATGGAGTTACAGCTCCGGAACTTAATTATGATGACTATAATGGGATCGATGTTAAAGGAAAGATTGTCCTTATGAACAGGGACGTGCCATATAATGACCCCCGAAATCCGGAATATAAAAAATGGGTCGGATATTGCTATCATCAATACAAGCTTCAGAATGCAGTAAAGCATGGTGCAGCCGGAATGCTCTATATTGATGGGGCAATGGCAAATCCAAATATCTCATATGATCCATCAATAGTAGTTTGTGGTATCGGACCTCAGCCTCTTGCTGATATTTTTGCCGGATTGAAAACAACAAATCAGGATATCCTGAAAAAGATAATGAAAACCTTTAAGCCAGAATCCTTTAATACCGGTAAAAGGTTTACCATCATAGCCAATACTTCAAGACATCCGGAAGGAAAGGCATGCAACGTAATAGGAATGATTGAAGGCAGTGATCCTGACCTTAAGAAAGAAGTTATTATCATAGGTGGTCATCTTGATGCAGTTGGAAAGGCTGGAAAAACCGTAAATGGAGCACTCGATAATGCAAGCGGAGTAGTAGATATTATGGGCGCAGCCAAAGCATTGGCGCAATCGGCCATAACCCTGAAAAGATCAGTAATATTTCTTTTTACCGGAGGTGAGGAGGTAGGTCTTCTTGGAAGTAAATTATATACTGAAAAACCTTTTTATTCAAAAGACAAAACTATCACTTTTATCAATCTTGATATGGTAGGAAACGGGACAGGTCTGGCTGTTAATGCCGGAAGTACCTATAAGGATTTGCTGAACTATTTTACAGAGGCAAACACGAAATATATTCATCGTCCTATGCACACCTCAGCTCCTGTTCCGGGAGAATATTACGGCCGACCAAGAAGCGATGATGTTGTTTTCAGTACTGCCGGATACCGCACTATGTCAATAGGAACTACAGATGGCTATAAGAAAGTATTTTACCATCTGCCGGGCGATGATCCTGATGCAGTGACAATTGACATAATGGAGGATGTGGCAAAGATGATTTATGTTGCACTTACCAATATGGCGAATGACAGTAGGGAACAGTCGCGACCGTTCCCTACATTTTAACTGGTATTTATAACCAAAAACACTATTTTGTAACATATGTTACACTTCACCTTATAATTTGTCTTCAATTTTGCATAAGAAAACTAATTATAACATATGATATGAAAAGGGATATTCTGAAAATTGATGAGGAGCTTTGCAATGGTTGTGGGCAGTGTGTTCCAAACTGCCACGAAGGCGCACTACAGATAATAGATGGCAAAGTACGACTGGTTAGCGAACTGATGTGCGATGGACTTGGGGCTTGTATAGGTCACTGCCCTGAAGGAGCAATAACAATTGAAACAAGGGAAGCGGAACCATATAATGAGATACAGGTGTTAGTAGCTCAACATCATTCTCCCCCTCAACCTCATCTTGATGGAGGCGGCTGCCCCGGATCAAGGACAATGGTCATTGAAAAATCCGGACAGACTCTCACTGATCTGTCCTCTGATCAGCCATCAGAACTCAGGCAATGGCCTGTTCAGATGCATCTCGTAAATCCAAATGCTCCATATTTCAGAAGCGCAGATCTTTTGCTGGCTGCAGATTGCGTTGCTTTTTCAATGGGTGCTTTTCATAGTAAACACCTGAGAGGCAAATCTCTGGCTATAGCATGTCCTAAACTTGACAATGGAACAGATTCCTATGTTGAGAAACTAACTGCCATGATAGACATAGCTAAAGTGAATACAATAACTGTTATGATGATGGAAGTTCCTTGCTGTGGCGGTCTTTTACATATGGTAAGAACCGCACTCGGTAACGCTACAAGAAAAGTTCCTGTAAAGAAGATGATCGTAGGTATAAACGGAGATGTGCTTCAGGAAGAATGGGTATAAAAAGGATTTGAGAATTTGAAAATAGTGGAATCTGAAAATATAAATGATTCTGGAATCATATATTTTATAAATAGAATATATAAAAACTAATATGATTGATAATGAATATGTTATGATTCTTAAATTAATGATATTTAGCATAAAATCACCATTTAGATTGAATCTTTAAAGGAAAATTAATATATTTGAAACCCATGGACCTGTTCCGAAAGACTCGATTTTAATCTGTTCAATACGTCGCTTTATGGCTTCTGAATCTTTTCCCTCCGGATTATCTGATTCTAAATATTATCTGGGTTTAGATATCGGATCAGTCTCGTTGAATACCGTTATTCTCAACGAGACTAATGAAATTCTGGAGGAGTATTATGATTATGTACACGGGAGGCCATTTAACGTTCTGAAAGATAGAATATCTGCTGTTCTGGAAAAATATTCACCCGATACATTAAAGGGAATTGCAATAACAGGTTCGGGCGGAAAACTTGCTACTGAACTGATCGGAGGGATTTTTGTCAATGAAATTATTGCACAGGCAACTTCCATAGGAATATTGTATCCTGAAGCAAAGACAGTGATTGAGATAGGGGGAGAAGATTCTAAACTTATCATTCTGGAGAAAGATCCTGAAAATGGGCACTCCCGGCTGGTCGATTTTGAAATGAACAGCATTTGCGCAGCAGGGACAGGTTCCTTTCTCGATCAACAGGCCAGAAGAATAGGCGTACCAATTGAAAATGAATTTGGTAACATGGCACTCAAATCGGTTGATCCTCCAAGGATCGCAGGCCGTTGCAGTGTATTTGCAAAGAGCGACATGATCCATCACCAACAGATTGCAACTCCCTTACATGATATCGTGGCCGGCTTATGTTTTGCATTAGCTAGAAACTTTAGAAGTAATGTTGCCAGAAGTAAGGAGATTAAAAAACCAGTTGTATTTTCAGGAGGAGTTGCAGCAAATATTGGCATGATCAGAGCTTTCAGAGAGACATTGAACCTCACTGACGGTGAACTTATAATCCCGACTCATCATGCGGCTATGGGAGCTATAGGTGCAGTATATTATGCCCGCACCAATAATCTCTGCATGAATCATTTTGAGGGAATTTCAAAACTTGAGGAATATCTTTCAGGAACAGCTACAAAATTTATAAGTCTCCCCACTCTTAAAGAATCTCTGGCAGAATATAAAAAAGAGGTTCATTTCGTCAAAAATGGTAAAGACAAAGTAGGTGTATATCTTGGGCTGGATATCGGTTCTCTTAGTACAAACGTGGTTCTGATAGATGAAAAACACCGGGTTGTTGCACGACGTTATCTTCCAACTGCCGGGAAGCCGCTCGAATCTATCCAGAATGGAATGACTGAAATATTTGATGAAGTTGGTGAAGATGTAATTGTGCTCGGAGCAGGCACGACTGGATCGGGACGTTACCTTACTGGTGATTTCATTGGTGCCGACAACATTATTAATGAAATTACAGCCCAGGCAACCGCTGCGATTGACTACGATCCGACCGTTGATACAATCTTTGAGATTGGTGGACAGGATTCGAAATATATAAGTATTGAAAATGGAGTAGTCGTAGATTTTGAAATGAATAAAGTATGTGCCGCGGGTACGGGCTCATTTCTTGAGGAGCAGGCTGAAAAACTGAATATCAACATTGTTGAGGAATTCGGATCTATGGCACTGAACTCTGAAGCTCCGGTAAAATTAGGTGACCGCTGTACCGTATTTATGGAGTCGGATCTGAACTCCTTTATGCAGAAAGGAGCCAGAAACGAAAACCTGGTGGGTGGACTGGCCTATTCGATAGTTTATAATTACCTTCAAAAGGTAGTCGGTGACCGGCGAATTGGTAATAAGATTTTCTTCCAGGGTGGCGTAACAAACAATAAAGCGGTAGTTGCAGCATTCGAGCAGGTATTAGGAAAGAGCATTATTATTCCTCCTCATTTTGACGTAACCGGAGCTATAGGAGCCGCTATCCTGGCCAAAAGATCCATGCTTGAAGGTCAAATAACCAGATTCAAAGGCTTTGGTGTGCGTAATGCCTCATATAAAGTCAGCAGGTTTGTATGCCAGGCGTGTACAAATCACTGTGAAATCAGGCGCGTAAAAATTGAAGGGGAAAAGAAGTCCCTTTATTACGGCGGCCGTTGTGAAAAGTACGAAACAGACAATAGGAAAAAAGTGGTGAATAATATCCCCAATCTTTTCACAAAAAGAACTGAAATGTTGATGGAAGGGTTTGTGGAAAAAGAATCCTGGAAATCAACTTCTATTGGAATTCCGAGAGCTCTCATGGTGTTTTACCAGCAATTCCCATTCTGGAGAACATTCTTTGAACAGCTGGGATTTACAGTAGTTGTTTCGAAAGAATCGGATAAATCTCTTGTCGCAAAGTCGCTGGAGACAATAACCACCGAGACTTGCCTTCCTGTTGAACTGATGCATGGTCATGTGATAGATCTTATAGAGAAGGATGTCGATTTTATTTTTCTTCCTTTCATAGTTAATGGCAAACAAAAGGAGGGAAACAATACATTTAATTGCAACTGCCCCTGGGTACAGACCTATCCTTTTATGATAAAAGCTGCCCTCAGGGGGAAAGTGGATGAATCAAAACTCCTTATACCAACTCTGCATTTCAGGTTTTTCGAAAGAGCTCTCATTAAGGAGATGACTGAATACTTCAATGAGAAGTTCGGGATTGATAAAACAGAAATCAGAAAAGCAGTAATCTTAGCTGATAAGGTACAGGTGTCATTCGAAAAACGACTTATTGAATATGGTAAAGAAATACTGAGTTCTATTCCCGAAAACTGCCGTCCGGTTGTGCTCCTGGGAAGGCCTTATAATGGTACAGATCAGCACCTTAACCTGGGTCTCATAGAAAAGCTTATAAACCAGAATGTTATGCCGATTCCTCTGGATATGCTTGATTTATCGCCATATAACATTTTTACAAACTATCGCAATATGTATTGGCCTAACGGACAAAAACTTATTGCTGCTGCGCAGTTAGTTGCAAAAAATGAAAAGTTACATGCAGTCTATATAAGCAACTTCCGGTGCGGACCCGACTCTTTCATCTGGCACTATGTTACTGAAGAGCTTAAAGGCAAGCCTTTTCTTCATCTTGAGATTGATGAACATTCCGCCGATGCAGGAATGATAACGCGTATCGAAGCTTTTCTTGATAGTCTTAAAGGAGCTGAGAAAAACGAGAAGAAGGAAGTTACTATATTCAGACCCCGTCCAAGTCCGGCCTCGCCTCAAAAAGACAGGGTAATGTATTTCCCGTACATGCATGATGGCGCATATTTGATTGCAGCTGCTGCCCGAAGTTGCGGTATAGCCTCCGAAGTGCTTCCAAAACAGACCGAAGAGGACTTGGCCATGGGAAGAAAATTTACCTCATCAAAAGAGTGTTTTCCAATGATCTGTACTACCGGAAGCTTTCTCAGAAAACTTATGGAACCAGGTGCAGATCCTTCAAAAATGAGTTTCTTTATGCCCGATCATAATGGGCCCTGCCGGTTTGGTCAGTATAACCAGTTCCAAAGGATTCTTTTTGACAGATTAGGATTTCATGACGCAGAACTTATAACCCCTTCAAATGATACATCATATGAAGATGTTGCCGGTGAACATGGACAGAAATTCAGGATCAATGCATGGAAAGGATTCGTAGTTGCCGATTACCTGCATAAAATACACAGGGAAACCCGGCCCTACGAAATAAACAGGGGAGATTCAGACATACTCTACCATGATTCATTATCACGACTTGAAAGATGCATCGAAAATGGTTCAAGCGGACTGCACAAAACACTTGTAGGAATTGCTTCTGATTTTATGGCAATAAAGGTTGATAAAAGACAGAGAAAACCGGTGGTTTCGCTTGTAGGTGAAATATTCATGCGCGACAATGCTGCCTGCAACGGTAATATTTCAAACCGGCTGGAGGATCTTGGTGTTGAAGTGATTGTTGCTCCATTTTCTGAATGGATAGCATACTCTACTTACCGTTTTACCCGCGACAGCAGGTGGAAAAACGATAAAAAAGGAATTTTGAAATCAAAAATTCAGGAAATTGGACAGGATGCAATTGCTGCCTCACTGCTCCGGGGTATTGAAAAATTTACAGATCACGAAAAAGATGTATCTCTTCACGATATGCTGAGTTTGTGTAATAAGTATGTGAATGAATTTTATGACGGTGATCCACCTGTGGCAATAGGTACATCTATAGCACTCACAAAGAGAGGTGTATCAGGTATCGCTGCCATTCTGCCATTTACGTGCATGCCGGGAACGCTTATTGCATCAGTAAGCGATACATTCAGAAAAGACCATAATAATATTCCATTTATTAATGTTGCTTATGATGGTCAGGATTCAGTATCACTTGATACCAGGCTCCAGGCGTTTGTTTTTCAGGTTAAGGAATTTGCACTAGCCATGAAAAGAGTACCGGTAAGTATGTGATATCTTATAAGTCGTGCAGGTCTATAATAAATTCAGACTATAATTTTGAAGCCTAGCTCGGCAAGAGTGTTTTGGATTCTTTCAGAACCATTTTTAAGTTCAACTGAATAGGAAGTAAACTCCCTTCGAATAGGATAATCGCCTCTTTGTTTTTCAAAATCTGACGGTGAACTACGAAGCTTTTTATTATCTTCATCAATATTATATGTAAAATTTACAGCTTCCCTGATAATTTCTTCTTCTGATTTGTCTTTACAATCAATTGATATATCAGGAAAAGCAGGAGGAGGAACGTTCTGTGGATACCAGTTTACCAACGAAAGATTAAAATATTTACATAAAGTATTGACAACCATTGCGGTTCCATTGGCCTTCCCGTCTGTCGAATAACCTGCAATATGTGGAGTGGCAATAAATGCCTGTCCCATTAGTTCTAGATCGATATCCGGTTCATTCTCCCATACATCTATAACCGCACCACTAAGTCTACCTGAAGCAAGTACTTTCTTAAGTGCATAACTATCTGCCACTTCGCCGCGAGAAGTATTAAAAAACCATGCTCCCTTCTTAATCTTTTTAAATCTCTTTTCATCAAAAAGATGATAGGTACAATCTTCCCCGACAACATTAAGCGGCACATGAACCGTCACTATATCAGATTCTGATAAAACCGTGTTCAAACTATGAAATTTCTTTTTGCCTTCCTTTCTTGCCCGCGGAGGATCGTTCAACAAAACTCTTATTCCCAGAGATCGTGCAAATTTTTCAACCTTTGATCCTACATTGCCCACACCTATGATTCCAATTGTTTTGTCCTTCAGGCAAAAGAAGTGTTCTGTGGAAATCTTTAGCAAAGCCGCTGCAATATATTGCTGAACGGAATTTGAATTACAACCAGGAGCATTTGTCCATACGATGTTCTTTTTAGTGCAGTAATGAGTATCTATATGATCGAAGCCTATGGTTGCAGTTCCAATAAACCTGACGAGTGAATCCTCCAAAAGATTCTCAGTACATTTTGTTCTTGTACGTATAAGAATAGCATCAGTATCTTTCAGTATTTCCCTGTTAATTTGCTTTCCCGGCATATAGACCACTTCGGCATGAGGTTCAAGTGCCCCCTTCAGAAATGGAATTTTATCGTCGGCGACTATCTTCATTTAATATGAAATTTTGAGAAAGTTAATAATTTTTAATGGAAGTCCGACGAACGAAATTTAATGTATTCAAAACAACAGGTTTCCAACTTCCTTATCCAACATATATTACGGTGCTTTGCACCTGAATTTTGCTCAATAGCTTGATTGCTACAAATATTTCGCAGCGCTGCTGTTATTAATTTTGCCTTAAAGGTGCAGAGCACCGTGATATTTGTAGATATATTTTTGTCGTTGTAATCAGAGGTGCAGAGCACCGGAATATTTAGATAAATAATTGAAATTCAATATATTCATAAAAACAGATTTTTAAGATTTAATCTAACAAAATTTCATTTTAATTTATAAATTAGTTTTTATTAATAGTAACACATTTAAATATCATAAAATACTAAATATCAATAATATGGGAAAATTAAATTTCTTTGGGATAGGGCCAAAAATAGGAATTGTCCTTCTTCCATGGCTCGCGGCAACAATCATCGTCAGAACTACAAACAAGAGAATATTTGCATACACATCCGGCGACAACAGTTTTATCCTCATATCCGGGATCATATTGATGGTCATTGGATTAGTATTTTATTTTTCTACAGTCAGACTCTTATTAAAAGGGCTGAAAGAGACGCGGCTGGTGACAAATGGAGCTTTTAGCCTCTGTCAGAATCCACTCTACTCATCTATAATTCTTTTTATCATACCGGCACTTTCACTTGTTTTAAATTCGTGGCTAATATTAACATCAAGTATTGCAGGATATATTCTTTTCAAAATATTCATCAGAAATGAATCTAATGAACTTGAAAAATTCTTCGGTGAGGATTACATTAAATACAGGAACACCACTCCGGAGTTTTTTCCTTTACCATTCAGGAAGTGGCTTTCATAAATACATATATTTAAGGTTAGGTACACAATTCGCTTCTGAATAATACTTTCCTCTTCTTTTTAAACAATTTGCTATTCATACTTGTTTATACAATTAACAGGATCGTTTCTTCCATTATAAACTAACAGTATTCTTATGAAATCAATTTCTACTCTCGTATTTCTGGTACTGATTTCCTGTATTGGAATAAAAGCCCAGAAGCCAATTTTAGTCTCAGAAGATAGCCTGAATATTGGAAAAGGCCGCCTGCCCGCGGTGACAGTTTTGATTCCTGAAGTCAACTATGATAAAACACTGAAAACCTGGACGAGGGATTTACAATCAGGTACCAAATCGAAAATAGTTACTGACAACAATGAAATGACAATATTTGGAGCTAAAATAAAAGAAGTCAGCCCAAATCCGCTGAATGTTTACAGCAAACTGACGAATCTTGATACGGCGATTAAGCTTTCTGTTGCATTTGAAGTGAGAAGGGATCAGTACATTGAAAAAGCTACTGGGGAGACCGATCTTACTAACGCAAAACACTATTTAAAGGAATTTGCCAAGAATCAGTACATTGAAGTCGCTAAAGAACAGGCAGATGCTGAAGATAAAAAACTGCGTGATATTCAGAGAGACCTTTCCTCACTCGAAAAAGAAAAAACACGCCTTCAGAAGACAATCCAGTCAGAGACCACAACCGTCGTAACAGAAAAAGACAAAATAACTTTACAGAACAATGAGCTGGCATCAGTAACAGCTGAAATAATTGAACAGAATAAACAGCTAGGTACGACAACAGACAATCAGACAAAGAAAGCAAAAACGGATTATATCAATAGCCTTGAAAAAAAGAAGAAGAAAGTTCAGAATTCTCTCGAATCATCAGAAAACAGGATCAATAAGGCCAATAGCGAAATTGATAAGGTAAACGCTGAAATTCCCAGAAACGATAAAATGCAGGAACAGGTGAACGAAAAAATTGCGAAACAACAGACTGTTTATCAAAAATTCGCCGATAAGATTATTACTATTAAATCATATTAAATGTATTATGTATTATTGGCGATAGGCGATGTAAAGAAGGATTTAATACATCGCCTATAATACATCATAAATAATACATTTATCTTCTTATTCAATGATAGTCATCTCTTTCAACAGATAACCAGCTCCTGCGAATTTGTCAATAATGAAGAGAGCATATCTGATGTCGAGACTAATATTCCGGCTTTGATCGGGATTAAAAGAAAGGTCGCTGGCAACACCTTCCCATGCCCTGTCGAAGTTCACACCAATTAGCTGACCATCGGCATTTATTACCGGACTGCCTGAATTACCGCCTGTGGTATGGTTGTTGGCTATAAAACAAACGGGCACTTCGCCGTCCTGAGTATAGCGTCCATAGTTTTTTGTTTTGTACAGTTGCCTCAGCTTTTCAGGAACATTATAGTCATATATTTTTGGATCATCTTTTTCTATTATCCCTTTAAGAGTGGTATAATAAGTAAAATATACAGCGTCTTTTGAAAAGTACCCTCTAACTGTCCCGTAAGTGACACGTAATGTTGAATTTGCATCGGGATAAAAAACGCGCTCACTATCATATTCCATCTGAGCTGACATATAATCCCTGTTGAGTTTCTGTATTTCAATATTAATGCGTCCCAGTTCCACTCTGACATTTGTAGTCAGAAAATCAGTTACATCCAAAGCAAGCCGGTAAAAAGGATCCTTATTCAATCTGCTAATTCCTGAAGAATTAAAGCCTGTAACAAAAGCTTTGAACCTGGCTTCGTCGATGAAGACACTCCTGGCATAAAGTTCATCTGCAATCCTGGAAAAATTTCCCTTACATGACTTTTGAAGTTTGATATATTCAGGAGCCTGCCATTTCAGGTCAAGGTTTTCACCATACATTGTCATTACGGAAACAAAGAGTTTTTTATCAGTTGGCTGATTATAGTTCTGAAAAAAGTTCCTTCCCGCCTCCACCAGATTTATTTTCATGACATTAATCTGATCCTGATCTCCTTTGTTTTTTATCAAATCGGCCAAAGCTTTAATATTTCGTGAGAAACTGACCACATCTGCACCACTATTAAAAAAAACCTCGTTAGTATAGCCGTTAACCAGACTATATTCTCTCAATTGCGTGTAGAGTTCCTTATACTTCGGAAGTATGTTTCCGTACCTTATGGTACGGCTGTTTTCTGTGTGAATCCATTCTGTGAGTTTATTTTCAAATTCCTCCTTTTTCCCAATTGTTCCCATTTTTTCCAAACCCTTGTTCTCTCCTATCCATTTTTTCCAGGAGTTGGCAATTCCGGCTTTCTTAGCAGAATACTGGATCCTGATAAGCGGATCGGTATCCATTGCAGCCTCCATAATCTCAATCTTTTTTGTTCTTATTTCTATCATCTTAGGATTGATGTAATTCTTTACCATATCGATATAATAAGATGGGACATACTCTGAAGTTGCACCGGGATAGCCGAAAACCATTGTAAAATCCTCCTCTTTCACACCTTTTAAAGAAATTGGAAAATGATACAGAGGCTTGTAAGGCACATTGGCTTTTGAGAAGTCAGCTGGCTTATTGTTTTTGTCAGCATAAATCCTGAAAAGTGAAAAGTCACCTGTATGACGTGGCCATACCCAGTTATCAGTTTCGCCGCCAAATTTCCCGATTGCTGAAGGAGGGGCTCCAACAAGCCTGATGTCTTTGAAAGACTCATTTACAAACAGAAAAAACTGTTTCCCCATATAAAATGGTCTGACCGAAGCGGAAAATCCGGTTCCATTAGTAGAGTTTTTTGCAATTTCGGAAATATTAGAGCTTATTACTTTAGACCGTTCATCATCATTCATGCTATCCGTTACACCGTTCAACACCTTCTCCGTAACATCTTCCATCCTTTTAAGAAAGGTAACGGAAAGACCAGGATTAGCCAATTCTTCTTCCCTCGACATTGCCCAGAATCCATCGGTAAGATAATCATGGGCAAGTGTCGAGTGCTTCTGGATCTGGCCATAGCCGCAATGGTGGTTCGTTATTAAAAGGCCATCTGATGAGATAACTTCTCCGGTACAGCCACCGCCAAACTGAACTACTGCATCTTTCATACAGGCTTTATTTACACTGTAAATATCTTCGGCTGAAAGTTTAAAGCCTTTTTCCAGCATAAGTTTAATATTGTATTTTTCAATCAGCAGAGGTATCCACATACCTTCATCGGCCCTTAAAGCAGGAGTCAGAAGAATTGTTAGTAATAACCATATTGTCAGTAGTTTATCTCTCATATTGTTTGTCTCGTTGTATATGTAAGGTTTATCTTATCCCAAAATGAACTTCTGAAGTTCTTTATACAATTTCTGCACCGGCAACCCAACCACATTGAAATAAGATCCGTTAATATGACTGCATGCGATCAGACCGATCCATTCTTGTATACCATATGCTCCGGCTTTATCATATGGTTTGAATTCATCGACGTAATAACAGATTTCCTCTTCTGAGAGAGCTTCAAAAGTGACTTTTGTCAAGTCGGAGAATGTCAACTCTTTGGATAAGGAAAAAATGGTTACTCCGGTAATCACTTCATGAATGTTCCCTGATATTTCTTTCAGAATATGTATCGCATCTTCCAAATCCACAGGTTTTCCAAGCACCCTGTTGTTACACCAGACAATTGTATCTGCTGCAATAACTATCTCATTATCTGAAATATCATTTCTGAAGGAAACTGCCTTTTCATGTGCAACATACCTGGCAATCTCCTCTCCGTTAAGTCCTTCAGGATAAGTTTCAATATATTCCCTGATTACAACATCAAACTTAAGACCCAGATCCCTTAGAAGTTGCTGTCTCCTTGGTGAACGTGAAGCAAGAATTATCTTAAAGTTGTTGAGATTGTCAAGTATCATCAAAATAGGTTCCAGGTAAGTATTACTTTCACTACAACAGAGTAAAGTATGCCTGTTAACATCACAATTTTCATTACACTGCTTGCACCATGAAGCTGTTTTCTGTTATTGCTTATAACCAGTTTATAAATAACATATAAGAGAGGCAAAACAATTCCGGCAGATAGGTAAATTATGGTTATTGTATCATGAACAAAGAAATACCAAATCAGATAGAGCATGGAAATAGTAACCGTTATAAGACTTATTGAAACTATTTTTGCAGAAAGTACTCCGATAACTACAGGGACTGTATTTCTTCCATATGCTATATCTCCTTCAAAATCTTCAATATCTTTAATTATCTCGCGGATAAGATTCGTCAAAAAAGCGAAAAGAGCAAATCCTCCGATCCAATAGACAATAATATTTATTTTGGGAAGAGTTATTGCATTCAGAGTGTAATATTTATATAATGCAGGCCATTCATAAAAAACAACCAGCATCGGAACCATAGCAGTAAGAAGTGCAACAACAATATTACCAATCAGAAACTGCCTTTTATAGCTTGCAGAATAAAAATAAAGTAATCCTGAGACAACCAGGAAAAGAGCCCCCAGCCATATATACCCTGTTTTGTAAGAGATATAGAAACCCAGCGATACTCCCGCAATATTAAAAATGTTGTGCCACATCATGGCCTGGCGTCGTGGGATTTTTGTACCGACAATTACTTTCCCTTTGTTTATAAGGTCGGTTTTTATATCAAAATAATCATTGATAACATATCCTCCGGCAGTAATAAAGACTGTGGCAGTGACGAGTAATACAAAGTCATACCACGGGAATTGAAGAGTCATGGGGATCTCTTCACCACTTCCTTTTATTAGTATTACTCCTATCTTGCCGATCAGCGGTGCAAGAACGGCATATCTCATGAGCACCATTGTAAGTATAACCGTGAGAAGATTTTGCCATCTGATAAGACTAAGGAATGCTTTCATAGTTTACCATGTAAATGCGTCAGAATCCATCCAATTGTTATGTAATCTTAACACCTGTTCTATGACATCTCTTACACATCCTTCTCCTCCTTTTTTATCGGATACATAAGAAGAAACCTGCTTGATCTCACTGTCAGCATCAGAAGGGCAAACAGGAATACCAGCTTCCTTCATTACCTCAAAATCCGGAATATCATCACCCATGAACAAAACGTCAGACTTATTTAGATTATGTTTTTTAAGAAAAGTACTAAAATTTTCCAGTTTATTATGGCTATTCAGGTAGATATCATTTATGCCAAGCATCTTAAGCCGCTTTTGATACTCTTTTGACTTGCTTCCTGAAATTATGCCAATAATATAACCCTTTTTCGCGGCAAGCTGGAGTGCATAACCATCACGAAGGTTAACAGTTCTGTTTGGTACTCCAAATGCATTAAGACTGATCGTCTGAAGTGACAGAACTCCGTCAATATCAAAAATAAATGCCTTTACTCTAACTAGATCTTCTTTAAAATTAGCCATCTATTATTGCTTATTGTTTCTTGTGCTATTATATTTTTACTAGTTGCTAGTTGCTTGTTGCTTGTTGCTTGTTAATCAGATCAGAACCTAACCAGCAACCAGGAACCAGTAACCAGCAACTTTCTTATCCTTTGTATTTTTACTTTTGTCTTTTTACTTTTGTCTTTTGTCTTTATCGTAGTATTCAATTATCGATTCTGTCATTTCTTTATAAATTCTCTGCAATCCAGGAGAGAAAGATAGCAATTCCAAATGTTTTTCGATAGTATTATGATCATGTCTTATGGCTGGTCCTGTCTGCGAGTTTTCAGTGCCTAAATCCAATGCTTTGGAGATGGTCTCTTTTATTAATGGCACGAGTATTTCAAAAGGAAATCCGGTTTGCAATGTAACCTCTTTACCCTCAGTCAGAATGTGATTTGTAAAATTGCTGACAAAAACAGCAGCAAGATGTAACATCCTTCTTTGCTCAGAATCAACAAAATGTACTATTCCACCAATGGATTCTGTAATGCTTTTGAGAATTTCTGACGATTCATCGTCTGATGATTCAAGCAAAAACGGCAGATCAATAAAATTGACCTTTCTGCCTTTTGTAAAAGTCTGTAAAGGATAGAAAACACCTTTTTGTCTGATTTGTTCAGGAAAAATATCGAGTCCAAAACTACCTGCCGTATGGGCTACCAAAGTACCGGGCCGACATTTAAGTCTATCCAGGACACTTTTAAGGCTGTGGTCAGGTACAGCTACGATTATTACCTTTGTGGAATCAGGAAACAGTAAATCAGATGACCATGCTGCTTTACAGGAATCAGCAAGTAACTTACCGCTGATCCCAGTTTCCGAAGTAACCATATCGATCCTGAAACCGGCATAATACAACTCTTTGCACAAAGCATCTGCAACTCTTCCGGCTCCGGCAAAAGAAACGTTGGTTTGATACATCAGCGAATTTTTCAGAAATATACAAAATTACCCGCAAAGTAATTATTATTCACCTTAATGAGGAGTAAGATGACTGAAGAAGATAGAAATTCAATGATTCTATTTTTTTCCGTAAAGATCCAATGTGAGATCTGTTACCTGGATATCATACTGTTTATACAAACTCTGGTAAGAAGAATTACTTGATTGGTAAACATAGGCACAATTCCAGTAAACAGGACCTGAAACCAATAATATATCTCCTGTTTTAGCATCACCTAGTTTTGAAAACATTTCGGTAGGATTGCAGAAAGTATAATACGAATACGGGTCACCAACTGTCGTACATATAATTGGTTCTCCTGACACAGTAAACATTACATTAGCTGATGCACCGGTGAGAGTGAACAGAATATCTTTTCCACAACCACATTTAGGCTGTTTCTTGCAGTCTGTATTGGTCATAACGGGTGCAATAATAATCAATGCAACAAGGATTTTTCTTATAGTGTTTCCTCTCATTTCAGATTAATCTTAATCGGTAATTAATAATTAACGGACAAAGTAAAGCTTTATTTTATGCCTGAGCAGTTGGTCCGCCAAAACTTAATGGTATTGCCGGACCTGATCCTTTAACTTCTTTGATAGTTCCATGAACAGATTCATACTTTGCAATATTATCCTGGAGGGCTGCGACAAGTCTTTTAGCATGTTCCGGAGTAAGTATTATCCTCGATTTGACCTGGGCCTTGGGTATACCAGGCATAATCCGGACAAAATCAATTACAAATTCAGATGCTGAGTGCGTTATTACTGCAAGGTTTGAATATGTTCCCTGAGCAACTTCTTCGTTCAGTTCAATACTGATCTGTGTAGGGTTCTTTGGATCTGTCATAGCTGTCTGTTATTAATCCGATTTTCCTTGTTCAGCTTCGGTTTCCTGTTCGGTACCAACGAGGTTCTCATATTCCTCAAGCGAGCCAACGATGATACCATTGTATTGACGCTGACCTGTTCCTGCCGGAATCAGATGACCGACAATAACATTTTCTTTAAGACCTTCCAGCCTGTCTATCTTACCCAATATGGCTGCCTCATTCAACACTTTTGTTGTTTCCTGGAAAGATGCGGCTGAGAAGAAGCTCTTTGTCTGGAGAGAAGCTCTTGTTATTCCCTGCAACACCTGGCTTGATGTAGCGGGGATCGCATCTCTGGCCTCAACAACTTTTAGGTCGCGACGTTTAAGAACAGAATTATCGTCCCTTAATTTACGTGCTGAAATAATCATACCCGGACGCAGGGTTTGTGAATCACCACCTTCGATAATTACTTTCTTGCCATAGATCCAGTCATTCTCATCCATAAACTCAAGTTTATCAACTACCTGACGTTCAAGGAATTTTGTATCACCCGGATCGACGATCTCAACCTTGCGCATCATCTGCCGGACAATTATCTCAAAATGTTTATCATTGATCTTAACTCCCTGTAAACGATAAACTTCCTGAATCTCATTGACAATATATTCCTGGACCTTCGTCGGTCCCTTGATTGCAAGAATATCGGAAGGTGTAATAGCACCGTCAGATAGAGGAATACCTGCCTTTACATAGTCGTTTTCCTGGACAAGTATCTGTTTGGAGAGTGGAACCAGGTATTTTTTGGTTTCGTCTGTCTTGGATTTAATAGAAATTTCCCTGTTACCTCTTTTTATCTTTCCAAATGTAACTTCGCCGTCGATTTCCGATACAATAGCCGGATTTGAAGGATTACGTGCTTCAAATAATTCCGTTACACGGGGAAGACCACCTGTTATATCGCCCGATTTCCCTACTGCACGTGGTATTTTAGCAAGCACTTCACCTGCTTCAACCATTTTGTTTGTATCAACAACCAGATGCGATCCAACAGGAAGGTTATATACTCTTAGCTCGTCACCTTTCGCATTTAATATTTTGATTGCCGGGTTCTTTGTTTTATCCCTGCTCTCAATAATAACTTTCTCCTTAAATCCAGTCTGTTCATCAGACTCTTCACGGAATGTAATTCCTTCTATAAGAAAGTCATAACCGATCTTTCCTGCCATTTCAGAAATAATAACGGCATTGAACGGATCCCATTCGCAGATCAGCTTTCCCTTTTCAATCTCCTGTCCTGGCTTAATATAAAGTTTTGAACCATAAGGAATTGTATGAGTCGTAAGGGCAATACCGGTTTTCTTGTCAACTATTCTCAATTCAGCAAGACGTCCAATAACAATATCTATATCGCCCTTTTCAACATCTTTTTTAGGAACCGTTCTGATCTCTTCAATCTCAGCAATACCACCGTATCGTGCAACAAGTCTCGACTCTGTGGTAATGTTCGAAGCTGTACCCCCAACGTGGAATGTACGGAGAGTCAGCTGGGTTCCGGGTTCACCAATACTCTGTGCAGCAATAACGCCTACAGCTTCACCTTTCTGAACCATACGTCCGTTAGCCAGGTTGCGTCCATAACATTTTGCACAGACTCCCTTTTTGGATTCACAGGTAAGAACCGATCGTATCTCAACCTGCTCAATCGGAGAATCGTCAATTTTCTTTGCCAGATCTTCTGTAAGTTCCTGTCCCGATTCAACTATTAATTCTCCGGTAAGCGGATGATATACATTATGAACAGTGGTACGGCCAAGAACTCTCTCGTATAATGATTCCACAACTTCCTCATTCTTCTTGATCGCTGTAGCAATCAATCCTCTCAGCGTTCCGCAGTCTTCTTCATTTATGATAACGTCCTGTGACACATCAACAAGCCTGCGGGTGAGGTAACCTGCATCAGCAGTCTTAAGAGCAGTATCTGCAAGACCTTTTCGTGCACCGTGAGTTGAAATAAAATACTCAAGTACCGATAGCCCTTCTTTAAAGTTGGAAAGGATTGGGTTTTCGATAATCTCTGAACCTGTAGCCCCTGATTTCTGTGGTTTTGCCATCAAACCCCTCATACCGGAAAGCTGCCGGATCTGTTCCTTTGAACCCCTTGCACCGGAATCAAGCATCATGTAAACTGAGTTGAATCCCTGTTTGTCAGTGGAAAGCTGCTTCATCAAGGTCTGAGTGAGCCTTGCATTAACGTGTGTCCAGATATCAATTATCTGATTGTAGCGTTCGTTGTTGGTTATGAAACCCATGCTGTAATTATTCAGCACCTCTTCAACCTGCTCATATCCTTCTGCAACGAATTTCGTTTTCTCTTCAGGTATAATTACATCATCGAGGTTAAATGACAAACCGCCTTTAAATGCAGAATAGAATCCAAGATTTTTAATTGCATCAAGGAAATCAGCTGTTTTAGCTGTTCCAGCAAGTTTGAGAACTCTTCCGATAATGTCTCTGAGAGATTTTTTTGTCAGTATCTCATTTATGTAGCCAACTTCAGCAGGTACAAACTGGTTAAATATAACTCTCCCTACTGTAGTTTCAATCAGATGGTTAACAAGCTCTCCATCTTTTCTGTCGTTGGCTTTCACTTTTATATGTGCATGAAGGTCAATCACACCTTCATTGTATGCAATATTAACTTCCTGAGGCGAGTAGAAAATCAAACCTTCACCTCTAACTTTTTCAGTTTCAGTACTTTTTCTTCCCTTTGTGATATAATAAAGGCCAAGAACCATGTCTTGAGAAGGAACAGTTATCGGTGCACCATTTGCAGGGTTTAAGATATTATGCGAAGCCAGCATAAGCATCTGAGCCTCAAGCACTGCACCATTACCAAGAGGAAGATGAACTGCCATCTGGTCACCATCAAAGTCAGCGTTAAAAGCTGTACATACCAACGGGTGCAGCTGAATTGCCTTACCTTCAATAAGTTTTGGCTGAAAAGCCTGGATCCCAAGCCTGTGAAGTGTAGGAGCACGGTTTAGCAGAACCGGGTGTCCTTTAAGAACGTTTTCAAGAATATCCCACACAACAGGGTCTTTCCTGTCAACTATTTTTTTAGCCGATTTAACTGTTTTTACGATGCCGCGTTCGATCAGTTTACGGATAATGAATGGCTTATATAATTCTGCTGCCATGTCCTTTGGTAATCCGCATTCGTGCAAGCCGAGTTCCGGACCAACTACGATTACCGAACGTGCAGAATAGTCAACCCTTTTACCGAGCAGGTTCTGACGAAACCTTCCCTGTTTTCCTTTAAGACTGTCGCTAAGTGATTTAAGAGGACGGTTAGCATCTGTCTTTACGGCATTTGCTTTCCTTGAATTATCAAAAAGTGAGTCAACAGCTTCCTGAAGCATACGTTTTTCATTACGCAGGATCACTTCCGGAGCTTTGATCTCGATAAGTCTTTTCAACCGGTTGTTCCTGATAATAACCCTTCTGTACAGATCATTCAGGTCGCTGGTTGCAAAACGACCTCCATCGAGTGGAACAAGAGGTCTCAATTCAGGCGGAATGACAGGAACAACTTTAATGATCATCCATTCGGGTTTGTTAACCTGTTTGGAATCCCTGAAAGCTTCAACAACCTGAAGACGTTTAAGAGCCTCATTTTTGCGCTGCTGTGAAGTTTCGGTGTTTGCCCTGTGACGAAGTGAGTATGACATTTCGTCGAGATCAATGCGGCTCAGAAGTTTATAGAGAGCTTCTGCACCCATATCAGCAACGAACTTATCAGGATGATTATCTTCGAGATACTGATTTTCTTTTGGAAGTGATTCAGTTATCTCAAGATATTCCTCTTCTGTCAGAAAATCGAGATACTTAACGCCATCCACAGCTTTAATACCTGGATTAATAACGACATATCTCTCATAATATATTATAGAATCAAGCTTCTTTGTAGGTAGACCAAGAAGATATCCGATTTTATTTGGCAATGAACGGAAATACCAGATATGAGCAACCGGAACAACCAGTGAAATATGTCCCATCCTTTCCCTGCGTACTTTCTTTTCTGTTACCTCAACACCACAACGGTCGCAAACGATACCTTTATAACGGATTCTTTTGTATTTTCCGCAATGGCACTCGTAATCCTTTACCGGTCCAAAAATCCTTTCGCAGAATAATCCATCGCGTTCAGGTTTATAGGTACGGTAATTTATTGTTTCGGGCTTCAGTACTTCACCACTTGAGCGATCAAGTATTTCTTCAGGTGAAGCCAGACCTATTGAGATTTTTGAGTAACTGGTCTTTGTTTTGTTATCTCTTCTGAATGACATATGCTGAATATTATTTATTCTAAAACTAAAAATTCAAAACCTGGCGGAATACCTTAATTAGTCAAGTATTACGCTCAGTCCGAGACCTCTCAGTTCATGAAGGAGAACATTAAGTGATTCAGGAATACCGGGTGAAGGCATTGGTTCGCCTTTAACAATTGCCTCGTATGCTTTGGCTCGGCCAACGACATCATCCGATTTAATTGTAAGTATTTCCTGTAGAATATGAGCTGCTCCAAATGCTTCGAGGGCCCATACTTCCATTTCACCAAAACGCTGACCTCCAAACTGGGCTTTACCACCTAAAGGTTGTTGAGTAATAAGCGAGTAAGGCCCTATTGAACGAGCGTGCATCTTATCATCAACCATATGACCCAGTTTAAGCATGTATATAACGCCCACTGTTGCAGGCTGATCGAATCTTTCGCCTGTACCACCATCATAGAGGTAAGTCTTTCCGAATTTCGGGAGTTTAGCCTCTTCGGTGTAATCAGTGATCTGACTTATTGTAGCGCCGTCAAAAATTGGTGTTGAGAATGTAAGTCCAAGTTTCAGTCCGGCCCACCCAAGAACAGTCTCGTAAATCTGTCCAAGGTTCATTCTCGAAGGAACACCAAGCGGATTGAGTACAATATCTACCGGAGTGCCATCTTCAAGGAAAGGCATATCTTCTGCCCTGACTATTTTGGCAACAATACCTTTGTTACCATGGCGACCGGCCATTTTATCCCCAACTTTAACCTTGCGCTTCTTGGCAATATATACTTTGGCAAGACGTACTATACCGGCTGGCAGTTCATCGCCGATCGTGATATTATACTTCTTGCGTTTATATATGCCATCAATCTCCTTATACTTAATTATATAGTTATGGAGAAGTTGTTTGATACTGTCATTTTTCTTCTTATCGGTAGTCCACTTATTTGGATTGGCATTCAGAAAATCAACTTCCTGAAGCTGTTTCAGAGTGAACTTGCTTCCTTTAGGAATTACATCGACATTCAGGTAATCCTTGACCCCTTGTGATGTTTTGCCATTAACAAGAATGAAAAGTTTGTCGACAAGTCTTGCTTTCAGTTCATCAGCGCTTCTGTTGAATTCTGTCTCGATCTTGTCAAGCAGAGGTTTTTCAACTGCTTTTGCTTTTCTGTCTTTTATAGCCCTGGTAAACAGTTTTTTATCAATTACCACTCCATCAAGTGAAGGACCTGCTTTAAGCGAAGCATCCTTTACGTCACCGGCTTTATCGCCAAAGATTGCGCGCAGCAATTTTTCTTCGGGTGAAGGATCAGACTCACCTTTAGGTGTAATCTTACCGATAAGGATATCACCAGGTCTGATATGTGCCCCAATCCGGATAAGACCATTCTCGTCGAGGTTTTTAGTAGCTTCCTCGCTTACGTTTGGTATATCGGAAGTGAGTTCTTCAAGACCACGTTTTGTATCACGAACTTCAAGCTGGTATTCATCAATATGTACTGATGTGAAATAGTCTTCCTGAACAACTTTCTCAGAGATTACTATAGCATCTTCGAAGTTGTAACCTTTCCATGGCATGAAAGCAACTTTGAGGTTTCTTCCGAGAGCCAGTTCACCATGTTTGGTTCCGTAGCCTTCCGTAAGCACCTGACCTTTTGTTACTTTTTCACCCTTTCTGACAACCGGAATAAGATTGATACAGGTATTCTGGTTTGTTTTCCGGTATTTTGGAAGTGTATAGCGTTTGATATCATCATCAAAACTTACAAACTTCTCTTCATCAGTACGTGTATATCTGATGACTATTTCATTTGAATCTACAAATTCAACCACACCATCGCCTTCTGCTGCAAAAAGTATACGGCTATCGCTGATCACCTGTGCCTCGAGACCTGTGCCCACAATCGGAGCTTCCGGATTAATAAGAGGAACAGCCTGACGCATCATGTTTGATCCCATGAGTGCCCTGTTGGCATCGTCGTGTTCAAGGAATGGAATGAGTGAAGCAGCAATTGAGGCAATCTGGTTTGGGGCAACGTCCATAAGGTCGACCTTAGAAACTTCCTCAAACGGATAATCGGCTTCATATCTGCATTTTGCCCTGAGGTTTTCAAAATGTCCGTCTTTTAGTAAGGGAGCATTTGCCTGAGCAATCATTTTTTCTTCTTCTTCTTCAGCGCTTAGCCATACAATACCATCTTCACTAAAATCCACCTGAGAATCTTTTACTTTCAGATATGGAGTCTCAATAAATCCAAGTGTATTGATCTTGGCATAAACACAAAGTGATGAGATAAGACCAATATTTGGTCCTTCAGGTGTTTCAATAGGGCAGAGCCGTCCATAGTGTGTGTAGTGAACGTCTCGAACTTCAAATCCTGCTCTTTCGCGTGAAAGACCGCCTGGTCCCAGTGCCGACATACGGCGCTTGTGTGTCATTTCGGCAAGCGGATTGGTCTGGTCCATGAACTGCGACAACTGATTTGTTCCGAAGAATGAATTAATGACAGAAGAGAGCGTCTTGGAATTAATAAGATCAACGGGTGTAAACACCTCATTATCTCTTACATTCATTCTTTCACGGATTGTTCGTGCCATACGGGCGAGACCTACACCAAACTGTGCAAATAACTGCTCTCCTACGGTACGTACCCTTCTGTTACTAAGATGGTCGATATCATCTATATCTGTTTTGGAATTAATAAGTTCAATCAGATAACCGATAATCTTGATAATATCTTCCCTGGTAAGAATCTTAACATTCATTTCAGTGTTAAGACCAAGCTTTTTATTTATCCTGTAGCGTCCTACTTCACCAAGGTCATATCTTTTATCTGAGAAGAACAGTTTGTCGATAACATCGCGTGCAGTTGCTTCGTCGGGTGGTTCGGCATTTCGCAGCTGACGGTAAATATATATTACTGCCTCTTTTTCAGAGTTACACGGGTCTTTCTGAAGTGTGTTATATATTATTGCATAATCCGAAAGAGTGGTATCATCTTTATGCAACAGAATTGCCTTTGCACCTGAATCAACTATCATATCGACATGTTCTGATTCGATGACGGTTTCTCTATCGAGGATTACTTCATTTCTTTCAATTGATACAACTTCACCGGTATCTTCATCAACAAAATCCTCCACCCAGGTCTTAAGTACCCTGGCTGCGAGTTTACGTCCAACGAGTTTCTTGATATTTGTTTTAGATACTTTATGTTCTTCAGCGAGGTTAAAAATCTCGAGTATATCCTTATCGCTTTCGAATCCGATAGCACGGAGGAGTGTTGTTACCGGCAGTTTTTTCTTTCTGTCGATATAGGCGTACATTACGTTATTAATATCTGTAGCAAATTCTATCCATGAACCTTTGAATGGAATTATTCTGGCTGAATAGAGTTTAGTACCGTTTGCATGTACGCTTTGACCAAAAAAGACTCCTGGTGATCTGTGCAGCTGAGAGACAACTACTCTTTCGGCACCATTAATAACAAAAGTAGCACGTTCTGTCATATATGGCACAGTTCCAAGATATACATCCTGGATAACTGTATCAAAATCCTCATGTTCGGGATCGGTACAGTAAAGTTTCAGTTTGGCTTTTAGCGGAACACTGAACGTTAGTCCGCGCTCGATACATTCTTCTATAGTATAACGTGGAGGGTCAATATAATAATCCAGAAATTCAAGAACGAAATTGTTCCTTGTATCAGTTATCGGGAAATTTTCTGTAAAGACCTTAAAAAGTCCCTCTTTTTTCCTGTTTTCGGGAGTAGTTCCAAGCTGAAAAAACTCACCGAAGGATTTCAACTGAACCTCCAGAAAATCAGGATATTCAAGCTGATTCTTTCTGGATGCGAAACTTATTCTTTCGGTATTTTTTGAGGACATTTATTAAAAGATTAAGTGAACTTATTATTTAAAGAACAAAAAGGCTTAGTCCCGAAAAATCGGGACTAAACCTATAACCCATCAAACAGGTATAACTTATTTAAGTTCAACTTCAGCTCCTGCTTCTACTAATTGACTTTTTATTGCTTCTGCTTCATCTTTGGAAACACCTTCTTTAACCGGTGAAGGAGCAGCATCGACTACTGCTTTAGCTTCTTTCAGTCCCAGACCGGTAATATCCTTAACTAATTTTACAATCTGTAACTTCTGACCACCAGCTGCTTTGAGGATAACGTCAAAGGTTGATTTCTCTTCAACAGCGACAACATCACTTGTTGCGGGGCCGGCGGCTACGACTGCAGCTGCAGCTGGTTCGATACCATACTCATCTTTAAGTATTTTAGCGAGTTCGTTTACTTCTTTTACAGATAAGTTAACCAGTTCTTCTGCAAATTTCTTAAGATCTGCCATATTTATTGATTTTTAAATTTGATTATACTTTAATTATTCTTCTCTTTTTGACAGTGTTTCAAGAACACCATGAATTTTAGTTCCACCTGACTGGAGTGCACCGATAACGTTTTTGGCTGGTGATTGTAAAAGCATAATTACATCACCTATCAGTTCGAATTTAGTTTTAACGGAGATAAGAGCTTCAAGCTGGTTTTCTCCAACATAAATTGATTCCTGAACGTATGCGCCTTTAAGCACAGGTTTATCATGTTTTTTGCGGAATTCCTTAATAAGTTTTGCAGGAACATTTCCGGATTGTGTGAACATGATGGACGTAGTACCTTTCAGAACCGGATAGAGTTCATCAAAGTTTCCATTAGACTGCTCCAGTGCTCTTTTGAGGAGTGTATTTTTTACAACAACAAGTTTAATGTCGTTTTCAAAACATTTCCGTCTCAGATCACTGGTATCAGCGGCATTAAGCTGAGCAGTATCAGTCAGATAAAAGTGGCTGTACTCTTTTAATCTCTCAGCAAGGCTGTCTATGATAGCATTTTTTTCTTCCCGTCTCATTATTTCTATGTTCTAACTTAACTATTTAATCATCAAGACCTTTCGGATCGATCTTAACACCTGGGCTCATCGTGCTTGATATAAATACACTACGTATGTAGGTACCTTTCGCAGCAGCCGGTTTAAGTTTGTTTACAATTGAGATAAACTCTCTTGCATTGTCGACGATCTTATTTGGTTCGAATGAGACTTTTCCGATTGAGGCATGAATGATTCCGCTTTTATCAACTTTGAAATCAATCTTACCCTGCTTCACTTCTTTAACAGCCTTACCAATTTCCATAGTAACAGTTCCACTCTTTGGGTTCGGCATCAGTCCGCGTGGACCGAGGATTCTACCTAACTGACCGACTTTTCCCATAACAGATGGCATGGTTATAATAACATCCATATCTGTCCAACCACCTTTGATCTTTTCAACAAAGTCGTCAAGACCAACAAAATCAGCTCCGGCATCTTTAGCTTCGGCCTCCTTATCGGGGGTGCAGAGCACGAGTACACGTGTCTCTTTACCTGTTCCATGAGGGAGGGAAACTACGCCGCGAACCATCTGATTGGATTTCCTCGGATCTATACCTAACCTTACATCTAAATCGATTGAAGCATCGAACTTGGTCTTTGTCATTTCCTTAACCAAAGAAGAAGCTTCTTTCAATGTATAAAGTTTGTCCTTATCGAGTTTTTCAAGAGCAAACTTTTGATTTTTGGTAAGTTTAGTCATTTTTTCTCCTAATTAATTATTTTACCGGGAATTCTCCTTTAACGGTGATTCCCATACTTCTGGCTGTACCAGCTACCATTCGCATAGCAGACTCAACAGTAAAACAGTTTAAGTCCTCCATTTTATCCGAAGCAATTGTCTTGACCTGGTCCCAGGAAACTGAAGCTATTTTATCTCGGTTAGGTTCCTGAGAACCTTTCTTTGCTTTAGCAACTTCAAGAAGCTGTACGGCAACCGGTGGTGTTTTGGTGACAAAATCGAATGATTTATCGCCATATACAGTTATTACTACCGGTATTACTTTCCCAGCTTTGTCCTGAGTCCTCGCATTAAATTGCTTACAGAAATCCATTATATTTACACCTTTAGAACCCAGTGCGGGTCCAACAGGTGGAGATGGATTAGCTCCTCCGCCACGAATCTGTAACTTGATAAGTCCAGCAACTTCTTTTGCCATAATTTAAAATTTGCGCGTTTATTGCGAGAGCTTGATAGTTATTCAGGAAGCATTATGAATATTACAACTATCAATATCTTCAGTTAATTTTCTTTTTCTACCTGCATAAAACTAAGCTCAAGCGGGGTTTTTCTGCCAAATATTTTAACCATCACTTTAAGCTTTTTCTTTTCATCGTTCACCTCTTCAATTAT
>Ga0209226_10000230_pt1 | contig 35647 bp, 38 predicted proteins | sample BarGraNGADG00212_2_FD_184497 | JGI IMG/M metagenome (GOLD analysis project Ga0209226, IMG submission 184497) | Arctic peat soil microbial communities from Barrow, Alaska, USA - Barrow Graham LP Ref core NGADG0011-212 (SPAdes) (version 2) | ecosystem: Environmental > Terrestrial > Soil >...
AGCTAAATGTGATGAAAGATTAGCTTTTTAAAGGAGGGGAAACTTTTTATAAATAATAAATTTTCTCCTCCTCTTCAGAGGAGGAGTACCCCGAAGGGGGGAGGTGGTGTTTTTCTATATTAATTGTTTTTTTCAATCAACTCGCGATTTTCTTCTGAAATTACCTCCAAAGCTCTCTCCATGTAATGATCCCCTGCCAGCTTGTGTTTAATAAGGATTATATCAATATAGTCAATTGCTTTCTGAACAGTTTTGGATCTCCTTCTGTGAATGTGACCGGTTTCAGGATTTGTGTTCAGGAACGAAGGCCCTTTAAACTTCCTGGAGAAAAAGGGAAACATTAAACCGAACGCATTCCTGTAAGCTTCCAGTCTCGTTGTTCCTCCGACACCTATTGAAGTATCACCTTCATCCTGGACCTCGTCGTGTAAAATTATGCCGATAGTACCCTCTTTCTGACGTTGAATAAGTTGTTTATAAAGATCTGATCGGGAAGATAACATACTTGCACCCAGAACAAGATGAAATGGCTTTCTGAAATAGACGTTATTCCTGTTCTTTTGAGCCAGATAGCAGGCAGTCTGAGCAGCAACGATACTGCCTGAACTGGAAGATGTTATAACGAGTTGAGTTTCCGGAGAGAGCCCGGCTTCAATGATTTGTGTGAAAGCGGCCATGAATATTTTTTCGTTTTCAGGTTTGGTGATTGGTTTCTGAGCATTGTTCAATGCCCAAATAACATTCATCATTGGAGATTTATAATAAATTCCCTTAATAAATCCGAAATCATCTTTCATTATCTTCTTCATCAACCTGATGAATGAACCGGTAAAGATGTTAAATCTGTCATCGCGGGTTTCACCTCCGGCAAAGAACCATACCTTATATTTTTCTCTTAGTATATCTTCGTTATGATAATTATCTGACTCCATGGTTGTATTTAGTAGTAGACTTCAATATCAAATATACAAGAATAAGCCTGTAGTGATCAGTTACTGAATTATCTCAAAGAATTTAAATTTTGATTTATTCTTTTCCTTTGGTATTAATTAATTCTATTAATATCTTTGGCCGTTAATTTAATAATTAAAGAGATGGGAAATTTAGGAGCTACTGAGATTTTATTGATTCTGCTTGTTATAGTACTTCTCTTTGGTGGCAGGAAGATTCCTGAACTGATGAAGGGTATCGGACAGGGGATGAAAGAATTTAAAAAAGCTTCCCGTGTAGAGGATGATAGCGACAAGATGAGCGCTGAACCAAAAAAAGACGAAGAAAAAAAATAAAAAGTTGCCTGAAGAGTACTCTATCAGACAATCCTCGTTGCATAACATATTGTTAATCAATCTGAAACAATATATTTTGGAGTTTTTCTGTGTTTAGTTCCCTGTTCATAACTGTATGCTATTTCCAGCAGTAATGGTTCACTCCATGCTCTGCCAAAGAATGTAACTCCTACCGGTAAATTATCAATAAATCCCATCGGGACGGTGATGGCAGGGTAACCGGATATTGCTGCCAGTGATGAAGATCCACCTACAAAGTGATCGCCAAGAATGAGATCAGTTTTCCATGCCGGGGAACCTGTGGGTGCCATAATTGCATCGAGTCTGTAAGTATTCATGACCTTATCAATGCCCTCTTCCCGTGTTGCCTTTAACATTGTAGCCAGAGCCTTCTGATAATCTGCTGATTTAAGATCTCCTTTATTTTCAGCCTGCTCAAAAAGTTTCTGATTAAAATATCTCAACTCTATAGTATCTGAGTTGTTGAATTCTATTAACTCCTTGAGATTCTTAACCGGTGAATCACTTCCGAGTCCGGCAAGGTATTTATTAAGTCCATCTTTAAATTCATAAAATAGCACCTTGGATTCTGCCTCTTCATAATTCTCTCCTTTTGGGAACTCAATCTCAATAATTTCTGTACCATTTGCTTTAAGGTAGGCAACTGTCTTATTCATCAGGTTATCAACTTTATCAGAAAAACCCATAGCTTTTTTTAGCAGACCTATCCTTTTACCCTTCAGGGCGTCTTTCTTCAGATACTTTGTATAATCGGTTTGATATTTTCCTTGTGAAACAAGAGTTTTGGAATCAGATGAGTCGATACCGGTCAAAGCTCCCAGTGTTATTGCTACATCTTCGACAGTTCGTCCCATCGGACCAGGAGTATCCTGTGTGAATGATATAGGGACGATGCCAGAACGGCTTAAAAGGCCGACCGTCGGTTTAATCCCGACTATTCCATTGTTATTAGACGGGCACACTATTGAACCATCTGTTTCAGTGCCTATCGCCACCATACAAAGATTGGCAGAAACTGCTACTCCAGAACCTGAGCTGGAGCCGCATGGGTTACGATCGAGCACATAAGGGTTCTTCGTTTGCCCGCCAACACCGCTCCATCCGCTCGAGGAGGTTGAAGCCCGGAAGTTTGCCCACTCGCTGAGGTTCGATTTTGCAATGATTACTGCCCCTGCTTCCCGTAACTTCTTCGCAACGAAGCTATCAGTTTTTGGAAAAGAGTTCCTTAATGCAGTGGCCCCGGCTGTTGTCGGCATCCTGTCGTGGGTATCAATATTATCTTTAAGAATTACGGGCACTCCATGCAAAGGTCCCCTGACTTTTCCTGATGCAAGTTCCTTGTCCAGCTCTTTTGCGATCTCCAGGGCATCAGGATTAATCTCAATAATAGAATTAAGTCGCGGACCATTTTTATCGATTTCAATAATCCTATCCGTATAGACTTTAACTACATCTGTAATTGTAAATTTCCCATCTTTGTACCCTTGCTGAAGCTGCCCGATCGTTAATTCTTCAATCCAGCTGTTATTGGTTACTTTGTGAGCATTGCTGGTTACAGGTGTTTTGCAGGTGATAATGCACAGACTCAGGGAGATGAACAATAATAAGAATTTTGTAAAATTTGGTTTCATGTTTTTCCGTTATAATATTAAAATTGAGGTTGTTTAAAAAGGTATTGATTTTCCCATTTAACCTTAGCGTTACTTAGTGTATTACTTTTTAATCGTATCCCTTCATAACATATAGTATATTCCATAAAATTATGAATATTAAATCAATTTGAATAAATTTGCTGTCATGGAATAATATTGACGCCGGATAGAGTAGATACGCCTTATTTGGGCGTCTTTACAAATCATGTGCATCTAACTAAAGGTGTATCGGGAATATGAAAAACATTTATATGCAGCTTCTTGATCATCAATCCGATATTTCCAAGCTGGTTTTAGCTACAGTCGTCAGAACTATTGGTTCTACTCCGCAGAAACCAGGTAGTTCGGCTTTATTTGATCTGAAAGGCCTGAAAGGAGGGACCGTTGGAGGTGGTGTTGTTGAAGGCAGGGTGCAGAAACATGCTATTGAGGCTATTCTGTCAAAAAAATCCGGACATTTCCGGTTTAACCTGGCAAATGACATTTCAAATAAAGAGGAAGCGATATGCGGTGGACAGATCGATGTACTGATAGATGCAAATCTGAACAATTCTCTTAGCATTTTTCAACAAGTTAAAAAGTCGATCGAAAACCGGATTCCAGGCGTTTTTATAACTATGGTTACACGATTCTCTGATGAAACGGTACTTATTAACCGTTACTGGATGAATGATACTTTCAAACCTGGTATGCCAGAAGAGTTTATTGTAAGAATTGAACCAGTAGTAAAAAATATGCTTTCTGAAGGCAATCCATCAGACTACAGAGAACTGGAACTTACAATCCAGGACGAAGAGCCTTCATCATTATTTTTTCTGGAACCGATCTTTCCACCTGCACTACTCGTAATTGCTGGTGCCGGTCATATCGGCAAAGCATTGGCGCATCTGGCAAAAAGGCTCGATTTTGAGGTTACGGTAATTGATGACCGTTCAGAATATGCTAATTCTGAGAATATTCCTGAAGCCGACCATATTTTAGTTAAAAATATCGGCGAAGCATTTCAGGAATTGAAGAAGAGTGATGACACTTATGTTGTGATAGTGACAAGAGGTCATAAGGACGATGCTGCTGCTCTTAAACCTTGCATCAGTTCCGATTTAGCTTATATTGGTATGATCGGCAGTAGAAATAAGATTGCTGCAATGCGTGTTAGATTTTTAGATGATAAATGGACTACTGCAGATCAGTGGGATAGAATTCATGCGCCGGTAGGTTTGGATATAAAATCTCAGACCGTCGAAGAAATTGCTATAAGCATAGCTGCACAACTCGTAATGGTACGCAATGGTAAGAAGTAAGTAGTAAGAAGTAAGTAGTAAGTAGTAAGAAGTAAGCTTTATTATGGGAGAGATTTGGGCTATCATACTTGCCGCGGGTGAGTCGCGGAGAATGGGATTTCCAAAAATGTTCCTGCAATTTAACGGCAGAACAATGATAGAAAATGTTATTGCCAATGTTTGTGAATCAGCAGTTTATAATACGATGGTTGTTCTGGGGGCTGAAAAGGAATCATTGATTGAGCTCATTGCGAAATCGCAGGTATTGTATTGTTATAATGATAAATATAAAGAAGGAATGTTATCATCTGTAAAGTGCGGATTCAGAAATCTGCCTTCAGACTATAGAGCAGTCCTTGTTTTCCAGGGCGACCAGCCATTTATAACTCCGAGAGCAATAAATGCTGTAATTAAAGCGTATTTATTTTCAGGAAAAGGTATTGTAATTCCAACCTTTCAGAATAAACGAGGGCATCCTCTGCTTATAGATATCAAATACAGAGGTGAAATTGAGAAACTTTGTAACTCAAAAGGATTGCGGTCGTTGGCAGATAAGTTTTCTTACGATGTTCTGGAGGTTGATACCGACGAATCAGGCATCCTCAGGGATTTTGATACTTATGAGGAATATGAAATGGAAATTAACCAAATTCAATAGATATGGAAGAGACTATTAAATTTCAGCTAAACGGGAAGAAAACTGAAGCACTGATTGATCCCACCCAGACACTTTTGTGGGTATTGCGGAATCATTTCGGGTTAACCGGAACCAAATTTGGCTGCGGTATGGGATTCTGCGGATCCTGCACTGTTCTTATCGATAATCAACCTGTCAGATCCTGCCAGATGTCAGTCGGGGAAGTTACCGGGAAAAAAGTAGTAACCATTGAAGGTCTTGCAACAAATGGCAAACTGCACCCGGTTCAGAAGGCCTTTGCTGAACACGATGCACTACAATGTGGATACTGCACTCCCGGGATGATAATGAACGCCACCGGTCTTTTATTGAAAAACCCTGCCCCATCGGTCCAGGAGATCAGGGATGGCATGGAAAACAACCTCTGCCGCTGCGGAGCACATTTAAGGATTGTTGAGGCTGTTCAAACTGCTTCTAAAGAAATGAAAGGAGGAAAGTAATCATGAAAAAAGAGCCGGTTAAAAATCAGGATTTATCTAATTCTGCCCAACCTCAGGGAATGGCCAGAAGAGATTTCTTCAAAATTCTTGGGGGCGGAGTTATTATCTTTTTCCAGCCGTGGAGCGCCCTCGATCTGCTTGGGTTACCGCCTGATCAGGCCAGAACTCTGCCGAAAGATTATAATGCTTTCCTCAGGATAGCTGAAGATGGAACCGTTACCTGTTATACAGGAAAAATTGAAATGGGTCAGGGTATAATCACCTCATTACCCCAGATGATGGCTGATGAACTTGAGGTACCGATCGAAAAGGTGAAAATGGTAATGGGCGATACCGATCTATGTCCGTTTGATCAGGGTACGTGGGGATCGATGAGTACAAGGATTTTTGGTCCTAATATGAGGGCTGCAGCTGCAGAAGCCCGGGGAGTTCTTCTCGACCTTGCTTCAACACAACTCGGAGTTCCTGTTTCACAACTCGAAATAAAGGATGGTATAATCAGCGATATTAAAAACCCAAAGAGTTCAGTTAGTTATGCGCAACTGACAAAAGGGAAAAGAATTGAAAGGTTCCTCGATATAAAACCTTCTGTGGAAGATTATACAAAATTTTATTATGTTGGCAAATCATATAAACATAGCGATGCAAACCTAAAAGTAACCGGTGAGGCAAAATATACCGGCGATCTTAAGCTACCTGGGATGGTTTTTGCACGCATATTAAGGCCACCTTCCCATGGAGCTAAGCTTACTTCTGTTGATTCTTCAGGTGCGGAGAAGATTCCTGGTACACAAGTTGTCAGGGATGGCGATCTGGTGGCTGTTCTTAATGAAAACCGCGACAAAGCGGACGAGGCTGTTGTTAAAATCAAAGCAGAATATTCCTTCAGTGAGATGCCTGTAAATGATAAGACAATCTTTGAATGGATGCTAAAAGCTGATTCTGCTGTAAATGTTATCAGGACAAGCGGAGATCTTGAAACAGGAAGTCAGCTATCAGAAAAAATAATTGAATCGGAGTTTCATGATCCATATCTGGCACATGTCGCTATTGAGACCCATACAGCCCTCGCTCAGCTTGAAGGCGATAAAATTACTGTATGGGCTTCTACACAATCGCCTTTCGGTCTTCAGAACGGAATATCACGTGAGCTAGGGTTCCCTTTGGAAAAGGTGAGAGTTATTGTGCCGTTTGTAGGTGGCGGATTTGGTGGCAAAGGAGAATTCCAACAGGGGATTGAAGCTGCAAAACTCGCGAAACTTTCCGGCAAACCGGTTATGCTTGTATGGACCCGTGATGAAGAATTCTTTTACGATACATTTCATCCGGCAGGTGTTATTAAAATAAAATCAGGAATTGATAAATCTGGTCTGATAAAACTATGGGATTATCATTTATATTATGCCGGTAGCAGGGGCTCTGACACAATCTATGACGTTCCGAATGCAAAAACAACCAGCTATGGTCAGAAAAGGGATGCCTCGCCGGTTCATCCTTTAGCCACTGGAGCCTGGCGCGCTCCCAGTAACAATACAAATACCTTCGCAAGGGAGGTTCAGATCGACATTATGGCAGCTGCAGCGGGTATCGATCCACTTGAATTCCGTCTGAAAAACCTGAAAGATGAGAAGATGATAGCTTGCCTGAAAGCTGTTGCCGATAAGTTCGGGTATGTTGCAGGTAAAACTCCAAGCGGAAGAGGAATCGGTGTTGCTGTTGGTATAGATGCCGGATCGTGGGTAGCACATATGGCTGAAGTGAAAGTTGATAAGAGTACCGGGAAGGTCAGGGTTGTACGCATTGCCTGTGCCCAGGATATGGGATTGTGTGTTAATCCGGAAGGTTCAACTATCCAGATGGAAGGTTGTATCACGATGGGTCTTGGATATACCTTTGCTGAAGAGGTATTATTCGAAGGAGGTAATATACTAAATCGTGGATTTGATTCTTATGATATTCCACGTTTCTCATGGCTACCGAAAATCGATACAGTAATCCTGGACAGAAAAGACAAACCACCTCAGGGAGGAGGCGAACCTGCCATTATTGCTATTGGAGCTGTGGTGGCCAATGCAATTTTTGATGCTACCGGAGCCAGGTTATACAGAACTCCAATGACGCCGGCAAGGGTGCTGGAAGCCCTGAAGAAAGTATAATTGTTAAAGGCAGTTGGCAGAAGGCAGTAGGTAGTAGGTAGTAGGCAGAAAGGTACTGATAAAGAATTGCCCTGTTGCCTGATGCCTGTTGCCTTATCTTAAAAATTATCGGATTGTCGTATTTTTGCATTTTACTCTATTGATGTGAAACTATTGATTGTTGAAGATGACCGTTCTCTAAGCCGGTCAATTAATGATTACCTTAAGATTGAGGGTCATATTTGTGAAGTTGCGTTGACTTTCTATGATGCCGTTAACAAAGCAACTGTTAATAAATATGATTGTATTATCCTTGATATTGGTCTCCCTGATGGAAATGGACTGGATTTAATTCGTGAGATGAAGTCGAATAAATTAGCAGGAGGAATTCTTATACTTTCTGCAAAAAGCTCTCTGGAGGATAAACTCACCGGACTTAAAATAGGAGCAGATGATTATCTTACAAAGCCTTTCCACTTTGCAGAACTCAGTGCCCGTATCAATTCAATATGCAGAAGGAACAATTTTCTTGGTCTGAATGAAATAACTTTCAATGAGATAAGAATTAATACAGATGATAATCAGGTTTTTGTGAATGACAAACTATTAATTCTTACCAAAAAGGAGTACGACCTGTTGCTGTTCTTTATGGCTAACAGGAACAGAATCATTACTAAGGAGTCAATAGTTGAACATCTCTGGGGCGACAATGTAATACTTACCGATTCATTTGACTTTGTTTACACTCATGTTAAAAACCTGCGTAAAAAGATTGTTGCTTCCGAAGGCAGGAATTATATCAAATGTATTTACGGTTTTGGATATAAATTCATCGAAAGTTGAAATTATTAACTAAGAGTACCTTTTACTTTTTATTGCTTTCTTTCATTGCAATGGTTGCCGGAGGAGCATTGTTATATCTGACAATTAAGAAAGTTATCTATAAACAGATAGACAACAGCCTGATCACTGAGAAAACAATAATAGAAGATCAGATAAAGCAAACAGATACTATTCCGGACTTTGAAGGCGCATTCGGTCATCAGATAGAAGTTAAACTGCTTAACTACCACGTACGCAATTATCAGTCAATAAAGGACACCGATATATACGATTCAAAAACCGACTCATTTATACCCTACAGATTCATTTTTTCTTCAGGTAATACTTATGAGAAGAAAGGTTTTGTTATTACAATTTTTCAGGGTATTAGTGAAAAAAACGAACTGCTGCAAGATATAAGTCTTTACATGTTCTTCCTGTTTTTTTCGCTTCTGCTTATTTCAATTCTTATCAACTATCTGATAGCCAGGAGACTTTGGAGCCCATTCTATAATTCCGTCAGAATAGCCGGAAGGTTTGATATACAATCGGATAAACCTTTGGATTTGCCTTATACCGATATTAAAGAATTCCGGCAGTTAAACATGGTCTTTGACAACATGACCCGTAAAATGAGAAATGATTATCTGAATCTGAAAGAATTCAACGAAAATGCAGCCCATGAGATACAGACACCACTTGCAGTAATACGGTCCAAAACCGATTTGCTTATGCAACAAAAAAAGCTCAACAAAGAGAGTATCAGTCTTATAAAATCTATAAATGAAGCCACAACAAAACTGTTTAAACTTAACCAGGGTTTACTCCTGATTTCCAAGATTGAAAATCAGATCTTTCATGAAAAGAAAATGATCTCGTTGAAGCAAATTACAGAATATGGCCTGGATAATTATAAAGAGATTATGCAGCTAAAGAAGATAAAGGTTGAAATTGATGCTGTGGATGAAGCATATGTTGAAATGAATGAGACGCTTGCGGAAGTATTGATTTCTAACCTTCTTAGCAATGCTGTGAGGTTTAATGTCGATAGTGGTTTCATCAATTGCCGTATTGACAACATGTTTCTGATTTTTACAAACAGCGGACTCCCATTGACTATTGATCCCGAAATGCTTTTCAAAAGATTTCATAAAGCCAGCGATAATCCCCATTCGGTTGGATTGGGTTTATCTATTGCTAAGAAAATTACTGACACATATGGAATGCATATCGAATATTCCTGTCGCAACAATATTCATGAAATAAAACTTCAATATCGTCATTGAATAGATTAATGAGGTCATTATATTGAGATTTCTTAAATATATGTTAAAAATTTTTAACTTCAGATCGTCTTCAGAATCTGCGAATAATTTTGTGCTGTCAAACCAATTAATTTATTAAGTATGAAAAAGTTATTATTCGTTATGGTATTGGTAATGGGAGCTCTGGTTGTCAACGCACAGCGCACTCCGGTTAAAATTGCAGACCTTCAGAAATCTATTGTTGAAAATATTACAAAAGACTATGCAGGTTTTACTATTAAAGAAGCAACCAAGGTCATTGAAAACAATGTTGTTACATATGATGTTGTAATTGCAAAAGGAACAACCCAGGAGACTCTTTGTTATGATAACGCAGGGAAATTCCTGAAAAAACTGGAAGCAAAAACAGGACAAAAACCGGCTTCCAACCCTCCAACAAAAAATAAATAATAACCATCAGGTTGTTAAATAATTAAAAGAGGCTGTCTCACTAGTGAGTCAGCCTCTTTTTTAATTTACTTACCCAAACTATTTCATTAAATTTTGGATATGCCTTTCAGATTTTATCGTAATTTTATTCTGATATAGTACTCAAATACTCTGTTGATATGAAATGGATGTTTTATTTATTATCTGGATTTTCAATAGCTGCAATACCATTAAAAAGAATTCCCCAGACTGAAATCAGTAACGGATTAATACACTCTATTATTTACACTCCCGATTCCAAAAAAGGCTTCTACCGTGGAAGTCGTTTTGATTGGTCAGGAAACATTGCCAGCCTGGAGTATGGTGGTCATAACTATATTAGTCAGTGGTTCACAAAATACAACCCTGAAATTCACGACGCAATCATGGGACCTGTTGAAGAGTTTACTCCTTTGGACTACATGGAAACAAAAACGGGTGGCATCTTTTTGAAAATAGGAGTAGGGATGCTCTATAAATCTGATGATAAACCATATACATTCAGTCGATTATACCAGATAATAAACCCCGGGAAATGGACTGTAAAAAAGAAATCAGACCATGTTTTGTTTATTCATGATCTGAGTGATAAATTGTACTCGTATCATTATGAAAAAACTGTTCAGCTTACAAATGGGAAACCTGAGATGGTTCTGAGTCATACCTTGAAAAACACAGGAACCCGAACAATTGAAACAAGCGTCTATGACCATAATTTCTTTGTAATTGACAAACATCCTATTGGTCCCGGATTGACGATCAGGTTTCCGTTCAATATAACTGGTGAAGGAAACGGGATAGGTGAGTTGGCAGAAATTGATGGGAATCAAATAGTATTTCTAAGGGTATTAGGTAATGGAGAAACAGTTTCTTGTCCCATGCTGGAAGGATTTAGCTCCAGCCCGAATGATTATGATATCAGAATTGAAAACCGGATAACAGGTGCCGGAATCAGAATTACCTGCGATCAGCCATTATTGAAACTCGCATTCTGGGCCTGTTCAACAACAGCCTGTCCCGAGCCGTATATTAAAATCAAAGTTGAACCGGGAAAAGAAATCACATGGACGATCAAATATGAATTTTATACATTAACAAAATAATCGGCACAAAGGCTCAAGGACGCTAGGGCAAATGAGCCCTTGCGCTCTTGTGCCTTTATGCCGTTTTTTAACTCCTGGCTGCATCATTTTATTTTTTAACAGGTCTTTATCAAATGAATACCATACCTATCCAAAAATATTTATATGTTTAAAAATTTCTTTATAAATGCCATCCGCAATATGCGGAAACATAGTGGATACCTGATTCTCAATATCACAGGACTCACAATTGGACTCACCAGTTTTCTTTTAATAACCCTATATGTTTTACATGAGTTAAGTTATGACAGGTTTCACAATAACTATGAAAATATCTATCGGATTAAGGTCAAAGGAGTAATGGCAGGTGCTACTCTTAACCAGGCTATAACAGCAGCCCCTATGGCAAAAACACTTCTTGCTGATTATCCCGAGATTGAGCATGCTGTAAGGATAAACAGGTCGGGAGCATGGCTTGTGAAATATGGCGATCTACCAGGGGTCTGATTGTAACTCTGTTATCCCGGGAAGTTATGGTTCTTATTATTATCTCATCGCTGGTTGCTTACCCGATAGCATTTTTCGGAATAAAAACCTGGCTTGAAAGTTTTGCAGAAAAGATAAATGTCAGTCCATTTATATATATAATTTCTAGTGTTATAGGACTTGCTATCGGATGGATTTCAATAAGTTATCAGGCATTCAAAGCTGCAGGGTATAATCCGGCCGAATCATTAAGATATAAATAAACGACACAACGGTAAATGTATTATGTATTATAGGCCAGCCTTCGCTAAAGCTACGGCTGACAAAGCGATAGGCGATGTAGAAAAGAAAGGGAGAGTGGGAGTAAGGGAGATTCAAAACCTCACGCCTCACAACTCACACCTTTCAGCCTCCGAAGCTTTCTTTGACAACCGTAGCTTTAGCGAAGGTTGTAGCGAAGGAGGCTCACACCTCACACCTCACACCTCATGCCTCATGCCTCATGCCTCTATTTAACCTCAGTCCTAGATCCTGTTTTAACTACCAGATTCTTCCTCCATTCGTATTTAGCGCCATTTCCGATAGTAAGAAGAACATCATATGCTCCCGGTGGACATGCATTGGTTAAAGTGAGGTTATCGTAACTGCCTAACTCGAGGTTTTTAATCGGAGCAGGGGTGCCTGTTTGTGTAGCAGAGGTACCTGCCGGATATAGATGTATGTTTTTTACCAGCTTATTTCCACCTGTGTATATAATAACACCACCATTAAGATTGGCTGAGATCATATAATTGACATCAGGCTTCATGGTAAAGTTTTCAAGCCAGACTTTCTGTGCCTGTCCCGATATTCCTATTGAGAGGAGTACATCGTAGGTTCCCGGCTTTATTTTGCCGGATGTATTGTTTGTTGATTCATCGGGAGTAATATGTTTATCGTGTTTGCCTTTAGCAAAAAATGTCGGGATACCCATATTACTGCTTTGTTCTGTATTGCCTTTGAATTTGCTGATTTTTAAATCATAAAGAGAAAGCCCTTTGAGGGATCCGGGAGACTCTACAATAGATATCTGGTAGTCGTAAAGAGTTATTGTAACAGTTGTTTTTGTCTTAGGCTTTATTAATACGTTGCCTACGACAAAGCTGAGTGTTCCGGGTTTCCCGGAAAGCTTAAAGGTCAGTTTCAGGTCATATGTCCCTGGTGTTGCCCCCAGCATCTTTACTTCTTTACCTGAACGAAGAAGTTTAAACGATGAACCTGAACTAAGATCGCCAAGTATTCTGGTAACTACTGTCAAAGGAGTCTTTTCGTCGGCTTTCAATGCCGAATAATCCTGCTGAACCCATACCTGGTTCCAGCAACGTTCGGTTTTTACATTAATCCCGTTATCAAGCTTATAGGTGTACTCTGAAACTGGTTGAGCCTGAAGTGCCAGGATTACAAGTATTTGCAGAACAAGGATGGAAAATAGCTTTTTCATTGGAGTATATTTTAATCATTGAGTAAGACCCAATCAAATTTACATCTTTTAAATAAAAGATAAAAAAAAATATTGAATTAAGTGACGGCATCCGGTACCAAATTCTTCTCACACTTTAACAACCTCAAATTTCCTGATATATTCAGGATCAATATCAACCCCTGAACCTGGTCCGGTCGGGACTTTTACCACTCCATTCACACTTTGAAGTTGAGATGTTTTACATTCAAAAATGATATCAGTCTTAAATCCCTTGAATTCATGATATTGGAGAGCATTAGGAAGGGCCGAGACGAAATGCATCATATACAGAAATCCCAAATCTCCTCCTGTCATATGAGGTGTACAGGGCATTCCGAGAGCATTTGCCATTAATGCAACTTTCATCGCACGGATCATACCACCAAAATAGAAACAATCTGGTTGAACAATCTGAACTCCATCATTTGCGATCAGCCATCTAAATCCATGCAGGCTGTATTCCTGTTCTCCTCCGGCAATTGGAATTGTAAGAGTATCTGCAACTTTTTTTGTCTCTTCGTACCAATCAAATGGAACAGGTTCTTCAAAAAACTGAAAATTGTACTCCTCCAATAATTTTCCTACGCGGATAGCTTCATCTACTGAATAGAAACCATTTGAATCGGCATAAAGAATCATCTGATCACCAAATGTTTTCCTTGCAAGCGGGATTATCTCCTCAGTCCTGCCTGCAGGACCTACGGCATTAATATCCTCAGTACCAAACATCAGTCCACCGACTTTAATCTTTAGTGCACTGGCGTTATATTCAGACACATCTCTTTTTATAAGTTCCATAGACTCAGCCACTGGTTTTTCACGGTATTCGGTAGCCTGGTATACTGATACCTCGGGATTGTGAATATCTCCGATGAGCTTACCTATTGGATTTCCTGCTATACGTCCCATCATATCGAGGATGGCAAATTCAATGGTTGCAAGGGGTACTCCAAGAGCCATTCCAGATAACCTGTAATTGAGCTTGTAGATATATACTTTTTCCATTAACAGGTCGAGATCACGGGCATCTTTATTAATAAAAAACGGTTGTAAAAGGTTTGTGAAAATGGGGTATTGCGACCTTAACTGCCCGCTATGCCCGACAGATATTCCTTCAGCTCCGTCTTTGGATCTTACTCTGCATAAAAAGCTGTTTTTGTATCTCATTAATTCAAGAGTTTCAATAATTACCGGGATAGGAAATGTCTCCTTTTTAAACACAGGCTTTTTAAGTATTTCGTCAAGAATACTGAGAGTTTGCATCGCTTTCTTATCTCCGGACCTGTTCAAATTTGAACCATATGCCGAAAGAGGTAATGCAGTGCCAATACTGCCGGCAACGGCAGTAGATATAAAATGACGACGATTAGTTTTCATTGTATTATATTTAAATATCATGTCAGATCTATTCCGACGATCTCATAATCGTATATCTGTGGTATTGTCAACGTTATCTTATCCTCCTTTGTCTCATAAGGCAGGTTTTGACCGCTCACAAGCAGATGAACTCCGCTAATTTTGGTGTCACGGGGAATTTTTATGTTTACCCTGGCAGCTACTGGTATAAACTCTCTGAAAGGACCTTTCATCATCATAGGATTAGTGAGATTCACCAGGTGAACAGTCATAGATCCCTTCTGCCGCCATACAGTTACATCAAGTACGCCGGGGCCATTCACAACAACTATGGGTTCTTCCTTAAGAGCCCAACGGATTGTATTTCGTAATAGCTTCCCGTGATCAGCGCACATTATCTGCCAGAATGTTCTGTCAATGTCCCCGGTAAAATAGGCTATTCGTCCTTTACCTGTGTCCCGCAGGTAAAGTTCCCTGATATCTGTCTCCGGAGAACGTGGGTAAACATCTTCCATCGGAAGATCGGGATAAGAAGGAATCAATGTTACCGGATCAGGGAATGATGACTTTGGTATAACCTTTACCTGGTTTATGGTGTTGATAATGCGATAAGCCCCTTCCAGATCTTTTAATACGGGATGAAACAGGTCTGTAACCGGATCCTTCTTCAAACGCAGGTAGCTGTTTTGCATAGGTCCTTCGATACTCATATCATATGAAACACCGAACAGGTCAGCAAGTCCAAAGTCTATCCGTCGTCTTCCCTCTTCATCATATAGTGACGTCTCGAAAGTAGCAACTATACTGCCTCCACTTTCGGCAAATTTCCGCAACTGTTTACATTGTTCATCTGAAAGAGTTGCAATATTAGGCAGCAACAGCAATTTAAAGGCTTTCAGGTGTTCCTCGTCGAGTAGCCGGTCATTTATCATCTCAAAAGGCATACGGTCTTCAATGAGAGCATGGTACATCCCCAGCGAATGATCACCGCTATTCTGCTGCCATTTTTCATGTCCGTAGTTAGTGTTCTGTTCTGAGAACACCATCCCAACATTTGCCATTGGTGCTGTATTCCTGAGGTAACTCTCATTCCGGTAATGGACCTGGTATATTTTATCCACTATATCGAGCCAGCGTCTGTCGTATAGAACACCTGAGAATTTAGTGAACCAGGGTCGCATACCATTGGCAGTTCCTTCTGCAACCCAGATTCTTATTTCTGCTTCACTCTGAACTGAATCCTTCCAGCGGTATTGTTCCTCAAATCCAACACTGAATATTCCCCCCAGTGGTTTCATACCTATAGAAGCACGTAGCTCTTTTGCCACTTTCCCGTTGGACCAGGGTAATGTTGAACCGCTTCTTGCCTGGTGGTCGGTGAAAACGATATCCGACAGCTGACCCGTTACCACTTTATCAGGAAATCCATTGGGAATAAATCTCGCTGAGGGCCTTTCTTTCCGAATCACACTGTCCCATAGAACCCATAACTCTTTGAGCCGGTTAGTACTCCATTCTGAATATTTCTTATAGGATGGATCTGACTGGTCACTGATTTTTGGAAGTTCGAGCCCGGAATATTCCCTGAAATTTTTACTGCAATGCTCACAGTAACATATTCCATGACCTGCCCAACGGTTGGAGAAAATTCCATCGGGCTGATAATTCTTCATTATCTCTATATGTACCTGCGTCATAAAATCAAAATTATACGGACCAAGGGCGCAGGTTACCCATAGTTCTTTATTTGCCCAGTGACGACGTTTCTCACCATTGGCAGTTACAGCAATCCAATCGGGGTGGGCATCATATACATTCTGCCTGGCTGCATGTGGGTCGGTACGGGCGATTACTGACATTTTCATTTTGCGACTTCCTTCCATCAGGTAACCAAAAGGATCTGAGTTTCCAAGCCAATCACTGCGGTGGTGCAGAGGTATATTGGTAGGATAATAAGCAACAACACCACCTGCGCTCAGGGTAGTTCCATCAGCATGGATCTTCTTAAAATAACTGAGCCAGAAATCTGGATCGAATCGTCCCGGATCATTTTCCACAAGAGTCAACTGGGCCCATCGCATCGGACGATTAAACCACGACTCCTCTTCCAGTCTTCCTATATTGGTAAATATTGAAGGTTCAACTATAGCATATGCTCCAGCCATTACCGAGGTGGTTTTAATGAAATTTCTTCTGTCCATGGTTTGTAATTTAACATTCAAAAGGTAGTCAATATTATAACGTCATTATAATGATTTCTTATTCTGTTATTAAACTCTTTCCGGATTATTTCGATATTCTGCGGAATAATTACCTTTGATTAGTTGTCTAATAAAATATCAACTCACATAAATATTAAAAAAATGAAAAAAAACGTTGAAAATCGTACTATTAACAGCTCTAAAATTATGAGGTTAATATCATTGACAATCATGCTGGTACTTATTGCACCGGTTATTACAAATGCTCAGGCCGGGAAAACTAATTTTTCGGGTGACTGGACGTTCAATACAGAGAAAAGTACTGTGCCACAGGGTGGCCAGGGTGGCGGAATGAGAATGGGTGGTGGAAATTTTGTAGCAACACAGGAAGCCAATCTCATTACAGTTGTAAGAACAAGGACTGGTCAGGATGGCCAACCCATGACTACTACAATGAAATATACACTCGACGGAAAAGAAAGTATTAATACATCACCAAGAGGCGACAGCAAATCTTTAGTAACATGGTCGGCTGACGGTAAAACTATTACAATTGTAACTTCAAGGACGATGGATATGAACGGTCAGAGTACTACTATGAAGTCAACTGAAGTTTGGACACTTACTGATGCAAAAACACTTTCAGTTGCATCAACAAGACAAGGCCCGAATGGTGAAGTTAAAGCCTTAAATGTATATGACAAGAAATAACCTTTGGGTATTAATTGAAGAAAAATGGGCTCCGGAAGGGGCCTTTTTTTTGTGAAAACTGAGGGATAATATGAATGATAAAATATTTATATTTGAATAGTAAATAAATTTTTATATGAAAATTATGAAGAAAACGTTAAAGATGGCTTTAATATTCCTGCTGATTTTGATTCATAACTGCATAGGGATTTCGCAAACAACTCATTCTGAACCAAAGACTCTGGGAATTGGTTCTAAGGCTCCTGATTTTAACCTCCTCGGAGTAGATGGGAAAATGTATAGCCTGAAAGATTTTGATAAAGCATCTGTTCTGGTTATTATCTTCAGTTGCAATCATTGTCCAACTGCCCAGGCATATGAAGACCGGATCATTGCACTTGAAAAAGATTATAAATCAAAGAGTGTGGCCGTGGTAATGATCTCACCGAATTCCGTAAAGGCATTGAATTATTCGGAACTGGGTTATAGTGATATTGGAGACAGTTACGAAGAAATGAAACAGCGTGCTTCAGATAGAGGCTTTAAATTCCCATATTTATCCGATGGTGATGATCAGAAGTGTGCATTGGCATATGGTCCTTCAGCCACACCTCATTGTTTTGTTTTTGACAGGAATCGTATCTTATGTTATACCGGACGTATTGATGGTTCTGAAAAACCGGGAACCGGTAAAGCTGAAGATGTCAGAAATGCCATAGATGCAATACTGACAGGAAATGCTGTTAAAAATCCGGTGACAAAAGTGTTCGGGTGTTCAATTAAGTGGTCGTGGAAGGATGAATATACGCAAAAACTCTATAAGCAATGGTCTGAATTGCCGGTAACTGTGAATGATATTGATGTTCAGGGAATAAAAGACCTCATTAAAAACACTTCTTCAGACAAATTAAGACTAATAAATATCTGGGCAACATGGTGTGGCCCATGTATAACTGAATTTCCTGATTTGGTTATTATTGATCGTATTTACCGTGGACGCCCTTTTGAGTTTATTTCGATCAGTGCTGATAAGCAGGCAAAGAAAGAGGATGTTTTGAAATTCCTCAGGAAACAGGAAGCTTCCAATAAAAATTTCATTTTCAATAAGGATGATATCTATGAGATGATTGAGGCTGTTGATCCGCAATGGCAGGGTGCATTGCCCTATACACTGCTTATAGAACCGGGTGGTAAAATTGTGTACAGGAAGCAAGATACAATTGATCCGGCTGAAATGAAAAAGCTAATTGTTGGAAATAAATATATTGGTAGATATTATTAACCTGACTAAAGACTATGAAACAAAATGTAAGCAGACGTCACATTATTAAAACGGGTATTCTGGCAGGTGCAGGTTTAACAATTATTCCATCTGTTTTAAAAGCCGGGAATGCAGGCATAAAAGGGAACTCCTTAAGACTGGGTGGCCCTGTTCCGGGTAATTTTGCCGATCCTGCTGATTGGGTAAGCGCTGTTAAAGCTTTGAGATACTCGGCCGCTTATTGTCCTGTTCAGCCCGGTGCATCTTCGAACTTGATAAGATCATTCAGAGAAGAGGCACAAAAGAACAATATTCTCATTTCTGAAGTGGGTGCATGGAGCAATCCCCATGATCCGGACGAGTCGAAACGGAAAGAGGCAATTAAAAAGAATATCGATGCCCTGGTGTTGGCTGATGAGATAGGAGCTGTCTGTTGTGTTAATATTTCAGGGGCAAGAGGTGAAATTTGGGACGGACCTTATGCTGGTAACTATTCAACAGAAACATTCGACCTGATAGTTGAAACTGTACGGTATATAATTGATCAGGCCCAACCTGTAAACGCTTTTTATACTCTCGAAGCTATGCCATATATGCTTCCGGATTCTCCGGATTCATATCTTGAACTTATTAAAGCTATAGACCGGAAACAATTTGGCGCCCATCTCGATCCGGTGAACATGGTTTCCAGTCCGCAGAAATATTTCAATAATGCGGCATTTCTCAAAGAATGCTTTAGAAAGCTGGGTCCATACATAAAATCGATCCATGCAAAGGACATTATCATATTGCCCAAACTTACAGTCCATCTTGAAGAGTGCCGGCCGGGACTGGGTTCTCTCGATTATACGGTATTTTTAAAAGAAGCAAGTAACCTCGTTGGCATATCTGTGATGCTGGAACACCTGGAAAAACAGGAGGATTATAAATATGCTGCTGATTATGTCCGTGAAATTGCCGGAAAAGCCGGGATTATTTTAGTTGAATAAAGTTATTTATAAAAAGACCCCACAGGATTTAAATCCCATGGGTCTCATACTTTGCCTTTCACAACTTATGCCTGTAGGTCAGAGCATAGGACATTTCTAATTTCTAGTTTCGACGACAGCATACTTGGATATCTTCCAGAACTGCACCGGATCTTTTATCTCAATGCTGGCTATTTTATTATCCTTATCACGAATCATCGTGTATGAACTTTTCGGATGGTCGGTTATTAACTTAGCATTTTTTGAATTAACCGGAATACTCTTAATTTGAGTTATGTCAACCTGTGTAAATGAACCTTCAGGAAAATCTTGAATTAAAGATTCTTTCTTACCCAGTCCCAGAAATCCACCTTCTTTCGAAACAAGACCTTTTGCTTTCAAAGATTTGTAAGTACCGGAAGTCAGATAACCTTTGTTCATCTCAGCAGTCTGGGTTGTGATTTTCTCATCCTTCTGTGCAATGGCTACCTGTTGGTCGGTCATACGGGTATTGAGCTGGCCAATCTCGAAATCTTTTTGAACCAATGCAACCTTCATGTCGGATATTTCAGTTTCACGCTGCTTCATTGAAGCTTCAAGTGCAGCGATCTTAACCTGCATACCTTTTATTGTTCCTCCGGAATTCTGCAATTGAGCACTCAATGAGGCTATTTTCTTTTTGTTCTGATCCAGGAGGGCATTGATATACTCAATATCTTTCAGGATTTGTTGTTTTTTGTCCTTTGAAAATTCCTGATCGGAAGACTTCATAGTGATTATGTTTTCCTTCTCTTTTACCGTAGCCAGGTCCTTTTCAATCTGGTCGAATGTCAACATCGTTTCATTGATTACTGAATCGCGGGTAGTTAATAGTTCTGTAAATGAACGTTTCTGATTCTCCATTATAGCGAGATGTTTCTTCTGTTCATTTTTATACATTGAATTAACTACTAAAGCCCCAGTCAGAAGAAGTAAAAAACAGATAATGGCAGTTGTAAGTACGCCTTTTTTCATTCCTTCCTTCTTTGCTTTTTTTTCATTATTACGTGAAACCGCGTTATCATTAACGACATTACGATTACCGTTTACTTCATTTGTCATTTTAATTCCTCCTTGATTTAATTTACTATTACTATTTTTTTATTTTAATATGATCTCTCAAAATATCCCTGATCCACAAACAGATATTAATCTAATATTAGATAGATCATATACCTGTATTCAAATGCCGTGCCTTGAATCAGCAATAGGTTTAACATACTAAAAATGAGTATTTTGTATTTAGTAGATGGAATCAGGAGTTGATCATTTTGAGAAAACAATTCTCATTTTGAGAAACGAATGTTTACTGGAAAATAGAGTTTTTGCGAAAGAAGATTAATTCATCACTCCTTTTCTTCCTTTAAAATCCGATAGATGGTAGAAATTCCAATATCCAGTTTGTCAGCAACCTGTTTGATATCATTGTTGCTTTTTTTAAGGGTGGCTTTAATGATCTTCACCTGATATTCACGCAGGGTCAAAGTGTCAGTGGCTACGACCGACAAAGGATCACCCATATCAATCACCAGATCGGCTGGTTCTATCTCATCATTTTCTGACAAGGTAACTGCCAGTTCAATCAAAGATTTTAATTCGCGGACGTTGCCGGGGAAAGTGTAGCTCATCAATCTTTTTTGTGACTGTACCGACAACTTTTTTAGCGGGATATTATTTTCATCACAGAATTTGCCGATAAAATAGCTGGCCAGTATCAATATATCATTTCCCCTGTCACGTAATGGAGGTAACTCAATAGGTAAGCCTAACAGTCTGTAGTACAAATCCTCCCTGAAGTTTCCTTTCTTAACTACCTCTTTCAGATTTTTATTGGTAGCAACAACTATCCGGCAGTCGGTTTTCACAGGTTTGTTACTTCCAATCCGTATAATCTCTTTCTCCTGTAAAACCCGTAGTAATTTTGCCTGTAAATTCAGTTCCATTTCTCCTATTTCGTCAAGAAAAAGAGTACCTCCATCAGCTTCTTCAAACCTGCCAATTCTCCTGAAGAAAGCACCTGTAAAAGCTCCTTTTTCATGACCGAATAATTCACTCTCAATTAGTTCGGAAGGGATAGCTGCAACATTTACTGTAACGAAAGATTTATCCTTACGCTTTGAGTTGTAATGAATAGCCTTGGCCACCAGTTCTTTTCCGGTTCCAGTTTCACCGGTTATTATCACTGTAATATTTGTACCTTGGGCTTTGTCGATCAGGTCATATACCACTTTGATAGCCGGACTTTCACCCAGAATGCTTTCACGGAAACTGTATTTTTTTTGCACTTCCCTGCGCAAAGTTGATATCTCTCTTTTGAGGCCGATACCATTTCGAATATTTTTAACAGTGTTAAGCAGCCGGTCCCTGATATCATCTGATTTGCTTATATAGTCGTAAGCTCCCATCTTAAGTAAACTTACTACAGTATCGATATCTTCCTGTTCGGAAATGAGAATAACCTGCGTATCGATGTTTTCCTCCCTGATCCTTTTAAGAATCTCAAGACCGGTAATATCTGGCAACCGGTAATCAAGTGTAACAATATCAGGCAATTCAAAAAGACAATTCAAAAAATCTTTCCCATTGAAAAAACTCTTTATTTCAAAGTCTGGATTCAAAGAAAGAGTGTGGACCAAAAGCCTGTTATACCATTCGCTGTCTTCTACAACAAAAATTTTAAAAGGCTTTTCAGACATATCTGGTTGATTACTGGTTTATAGTTTATTACTCCCCTTGCAAAGTAATATATAAATGACCGGATTTGCCAGAGTTTTAACCGATTTTCGTAATGTGTTCTTTAAGAAGTTCAGTGATAGATTCAAATTCCAGTATGGATTCATTGGTCAGGGTTACGATAGATCCGGGTTCTGCCTTCTTTTGGATACTTTCTTCAATCTTTCTCAGGAGATTGCAGAGATCAGCAGCACCAATATGCCTGGATGGTGGTAACATTTTATGGGCCAGGTCAGCGACAGAATCCAACCGGCCTGAAAAAGCGGCTTCCTTCATCTCTTTCAGCCCTTTTTGTGTTGAATCAATAAAAGAGACCAGCATCTGCTTTACAAACTGTTCATCGCCACCGGAGATATGATACAGATTATGCAAATTGATTTTTTCTGATGCGGCAGGCTCGATTTTTTCTTCATTGTCATTTGCAGTAATTGTATCCGTTGCATAATCTTTAATCACTGAAAGAACTGTAGTAAGTAACATTTCTTCAGTAAAAGGTTTTGGGAGAAAAGCATTCATCCCGGCTTTCCGGTATTTCTGCCAGTCTTCACTTACTGAAGCAGCCGAGATACAGATAACAGGCATTTGTGATTCAGTAATGTTCATCTCATTACGGATTAATTGTGTTGCCTTTAATCCATCGATACCAGGCATCCTGGCATCCATAAACAGAAGGTCGTACCGGTCTGATTTTAACAATTCCAAAGCTTCCATCCCATTTGAAGCCTCACTGTATTTAACATTCCACCGGGTTAGTATAGTTTTAAAAAGGAGACGGTTGTATTCCTCATCATCGGCAATCAGGATTTTAAGATTCCTGATTTCTTCAGGAATATATAAAGGTTGTTCAACATCTTTTTTAACCTTCTTCTCATCACCTTTGAAGTAAGGTATATGGCAGGTTATTTTAGTCCCATGATTTTTCCTGCTTATGCAATCAATACTGCCGGTATGTAATTCGATTAGCTTTTTGACGATCGATAAACCTAAACCTGTCCCGCCATATTTACGGGTTGTACTCATCTCCTCCTGTGTGAAATCTTCAAATATGAGATTTATTTTGGTTTCGTCTATTCCTATCCCGGTATCAATAAACTCCATAACCAGTTCAATTTCTTCAGCTTGTTTTTTAACACAACAAACGCTAAAATGAACTTTCCCGTTTTGAGTGAATTTAACAGAATTACCAACCAGATTTATTATTATTTGCTTAAGACGATAAGGGTCTCCCAATAACACCTGTGGCGTATCTGGGCTTAATGAATAGCTTAACCTGGTATTATTCCTGAGGGCTTGTCTTTCAAACAAGACATAAACATCATCGAGGATTTGTGCGATATTGAAATGCACCTTTTCTAATGCCAGTTTACCATTCTGCAATTTTGAAAAATCGAGAATATCATTAATAATATTTGCCAGGTGATCAGAAGATGATTTGATAATTTTCAGTGTCCGTGTTGTGGTTTCATCAAATGTTTCATGCAATAGCTGTTCCGTAAATCCTGAAATAGCTGTCACAGGAGTACGGATCTCATGGCTCATGTTGGCCATGAAAAGTTCTTTTGTCCGTGCAAGTTTTTCAGTTTCAACTTTTGAATTTTGGAGGGCAATCTGGTACGCATGGGTTTTTCTCACATACCGGATAATAATCAACATTACCAAAATTGCAAGTAGTGTTCCTGATACTGAGAACATGGCTAACCAGATGTAGGTTTTTGTAGCTAATTTATTAGCTGCCAAAGCTTTTGCATTTATAAGTCCCGAAATTTCGTTTTCAATTTTACTAATCAGGTCATAAAACTTTTCTTTGATTTCACTGCTGGTAACCGCTAACCTGGACTCCCTCCTGGTAAGTCTTTCTTTTGTAATGCTATCTTGCTGTTGGATCTCCTTAAGATTGCTGATAATTTCCTCTTCATTCAGGCGGTTTTTACTACTTCGACTGAAAACGCGTTTAAGAATATTCTTTTCACTTTTACGGGCTTCTACCGAGCTACTGTCGAGCCTGACAGATAATTGTTTGAGATATTCAAATACAGTGTGGTTATTATGGAGATATAACAACTGGTTCCATATTACAATATTTTCTTCAATTAGCTTGCTGATGGTATCAGTTTGTAGCAGTACTAAAGTATCATTCAGACATTCTGAACGCAGCCTGCTTACTTTTTCATCAATGTTTGAGATTATAGTGTAATAAGGCTGAAGATCCAGCGTATCATGAGTATTTGTATAAATGCGAATACTGTTCTGTGCCTTCTCCAGATCCATTGAGATCTGTCTTATACTTAACAACCTGAGATCAGGTTTTACATCGACACGGATAGAAGTAACAATTGAAGATAGATTCCGATAGGATAAATAACCGGTAGCTGAGAGTAAACTGACCGCCAGTATCATTAATAATCCAATCTTTGTCGGAAGTGAGATTCTTTTCACGGGAATTTTGGCAGGATAAATAATACCCAAAGCTATAAAAATTTATTTTCAATCAACTGGTCGGCATAAATACGATATTAGCTACGACCGGAGATCCCTCACTCATCCACCCGGTTCATTTACTAAAACTTATGGGCGGAAGGTGGATGAACGAGGAATCTCCGGTCATTTATTCCGAACTTTTGACTCCTTCTGCCGGAGGCAACAACCCCAAGGATAATCGCTAGGTATGCGAGGCAGAGCAAATGAGGCTCTGATGAAGTCACACAGGAAGTACTTTTGGAAGTTTAATACGTTTGGAATCTGATAGAAGAAAAGACTCCTATCGTATTGCAGCTCTGGTCCGAATTGAATAAAGAAAAGCGAATTCCTGCTTTGACAGGAACTCGCTTCGATGAGTAAGGTCCTATTTCCTGCGGTTAGTATCCTTGTTTTCAGGATTTTTCGTTTTTTCGACTTTCTTATTTGTCCTTTCGGTCTTATTTCTTTTGATGCTCTTTGAAGAACTTACTCCGGTTGATTTTGATTGCCGGATTGTCTTGTTTTCAGAGGCATTTTGCCCTGATGATGAATTTGAAACAGGTTTACTTGTAACAGTATTGACTGATCTATGATTTTTCACTGCATTACGTTCCACTGGCGGATTTGATACAGATCTGTCAGTTATAGAAGTAGTTGATCTCCTGATTGTTCCGTTATTATGTCCTGATGACGGATTCTTTACTGACTTTTGGGTAATAGTGGTATTTGACCTTCTGGTTGTTGTTGCCCGGCTATCTGTTGATCTTTTGTACTGATCAGGATGTATTTCAGCGAATTTTGCTTCCCCATCCCTTCTCTGATCGGGATGCGAATATGTTGTTTTGTAAGTGCCAACCTCAATCCTGTGATATACATCAGGTGAAGAGGATCGTCTTCCGGTATAATAATAGTCGTTCCATCTTGAATAGCGGTGGTAGTCCCAGCGGCGGTAATGTCCGTAATAATCATTGTACCAGTTATACTGATACCCATAATAGTAATGCCAGGAGAATGGACGCCAGGGATGCCAGTAAGACGGGTAATTGTTCCAGTACCAGGAAGAATGCCATACCGTATAGGTCGGGAGAAAAATGAATCTGACCAGGGGCCAGCCCCCAATTTCATCCGGAGTGGTCCTGACGTAGGTATTATTCTGTACATTAACATTCCTTTCATTTCCGGTGTATCCCGGATTAGTGGTCTGAGCAGAATTTTCATCATCAAATCTAGGTTCGATAATATAATTCTTGCCATATAATTCTTCATCACCAGTGAGCTGGATCTGAACCTGTCCATTGTTAAAACGCTGTACAGTAAAAACTGCTACATCCTGGTTTTCATTTGGGCTTACTGCTACTTGCAGAACAATATTATGAACATCACCGTCAACATTGTCGATTACCCTGATGTAATCTATAAGGCCATCACCATTAAGGTCAAGATTGTTTATATTAGATTTCTCATCATTCAGGTTTCTTTCGAACTCTTCAAGAGTTTTAGATTCCTGGAACAGCCTCATTACAGCATATAAGTTAAGATTATCACCTGGCAGACCCAGGTAATCATCCTGTTTTTCCTGCGCTATTATTGAAGAACCGGCAGCGAAGAATCCTACCAGTATAGACGCTAAAATAAATTTTTTCATAATGTATAATATTAAAAGAACAAGTTAGTACAAGATAATAATAACAAAACTTATACCAATATTTTTTCTCTTGAAAAAAGGATGCACACTTCATACTCCTTCCCGGAATAAAATAACCGCTGAATCATAAGGATTGGTACCGCTTTACAATAGCTTATATCCGATTAATAGTTGTATCATTATTGAATAAAGCATTTATTTCAACTTTAAGAAAAATTATTGATAACTAACAAATAGGATAATTATATGTGTTTTTCAGCAGGTGTAAGTTTTGCAGGAGGGGTCATCATTTCTGGTATCGGAGTTGCTACAATTAGAGAAGTTCATAAGCCTTCACAGCTGGTTTTTGCCTGCATCCCTTTGTTTTTTGGTGTTCAGCAGATTGTGGAAGGATGTCTATGGTTAACATTTCAGGGTGCAGATTATATTAATATTCAAAAAATTGCCACCTACCTCTTTTTAATTATGGCTCAGGTATTATGGCCCACTTTGATTCCGGTTTCAGTTCTGTTAATGGAAGAGAATAAAAAAAGAAAAAGAATTTTATGGATACTGCTTGGTCTGGGTATCTCTCTATCATTGTACTATTTTATTTGCCTGTTGTTGTTCAATGTAATTCCGCAGATTAAGGGTTTTCATATCGAGTATAATACTGAATTTCCCGAATCGCTTGCTGTGATAGCGTTTATAGTCTACCTGGTTGTAACCATCACGCCTCTTTTTGTTTCGGGTATCAAAAGAACCCATCTGTTGGGCATTCTGATGTTTTTTTCATGTTTAATTACTGCAATATTTTTTACTCAATATCTTATTTCAGTATGGTGTTTCTTTGCCGCATTAATAAGCGGTGTAATTTTCTGGATACTCAGGGATGCAAAAAAGGAATTCAGTTTTGAGAGGCTGGCTTTAGCAAAAATCAGTTCAGTTATAATACCTCATAAATGAGAAGGAACGCTTAGATGCATATTGCTAATAAAATATTGATCCCGGTTTTCGTTTTCTCTCTGATAAGTCTGGGTAATAGTCCTACAACAGAAGACATTGATATTCATCAGCTATGGCTTGATTGCAGGTTAAAAGAAGAAGTCCCGTTTCAAGTTTTTAATATTGCAGTTAAGGGGTACCGGCATATGGAGAAGATTACCAAGAAGAACATTATCACTATAATTGATTTTTCAAAGCCATCAACTGAAAAGCGGTTTTTTGTTATTGACATTAATAGCAAACAGCTTGTATATAAGTGTTTAGTCGCACATGGTAAAAACTCAGGTGATATTTATGCGAAAAGCTTTTCAAACCTGCTGGGATCTCTTAAAAGCTCCCTCGGATTTTATATAACCGCAGAGACCTATTCAGGTGTTCATGGATTTTCTCTGTTGCTTGAAGGTCTCGAAAAAGGTATTAACGACAATGCCAGAGCCAGGGAGATAGTCATTCATGGTGCAGAATATGTAAGTGAAGAATTTATTAAAAAATATGGCAGACTGGGCAGGAGCTGGGGATGCCCGGCTTTGCCGCTTGAAATTTCAAAAGAAATAATTGACAAAATTTCAGGAGGCAGCTGCATGTTCATCTATTGTGATGATGCTTATTATAAAGAAAATTCCCGGTTTCTAACAAATTAACACTTAATACCTCACGCCTCACACCTTTCAGCCTCCGAAGCTTATGCCTCCGCTTAAGCTTCGGCATACAATGTCAGCGAAGGAGGCTCACGCCTCACGCCTCACGCCTTATTTGTTATCAGCTTCCTTTGCTTCTTTTACTATCTCCAGATTATATTTGGCCTTTGCAGCAATTAGCGGATCCTGATTTTTCACCAGTTGTTCGAGTATTTCTATTGCTTTATTCCAGTCACGCGCAAAAACATAACGATTTGATTCACTGAAAGGTTTACCTGAATAGAGTTGTTTTGTTTCCTGAACAATTTGAGGAAAGAATTTATTAACATAATTCTCTCCGGCCTGAAATGAAAGGTTTCCAACCTCATATCGTGCTCTGTAAAACGATGGTTCAATTGTAATTAAGCCTGATAAGGTGGGTCTCGACCGGTACAACGTTGAATTGTCAACCCCGCTACGGTTTATCAGATCGCCACCTGCTGAATAAAGAGATAAATAAACATTTATATTGAGGTAAAAATTCTTTGTTTTACTTGTTCCTTCATTATCACTATCAACTAACGTCTCCCAGTTAAAAAAGATACTTAAAGAATCCAGAGATAAGAGAAGGTTTGTTTTATACCGGTTACAGATAGCGGTAATGGTGTCTGCGGGTAACAATGTTGTGAGAAGTCCCGATCCGATACCCTTTTTCAGAGTATCACCTACTACAAAACTGAATGAACTATCGCTTGAAAATGAGGATAATCCTTCTACTAAACCTGATACTCCGGCCTGATAAGAAACCTTTTCTTTCTGCTTTACATTTACCGGAAGTGTATAGTCGAACAAATTGACAAAAACGATATCATTATGACCTTTTTCCAGAATAATCTCAGGATCAACTCTCCTTCCTATATAAATTATCTTAGTGCACGAAGAGAGCAGCACTATTAAAGATACCTGCACTAAAAAAGTGATAAAATGTTTCATTGTTCGTCAGGTTCAGTTCGACAATACAAAAGTAAAGAAAGTTATAACGGAAGTTTTCGATAAACATTGTTTTGTCAGTGCGATGCCATAAAGAACCAGGTCTTATGTACCAGTCTGAAAACAATTAGAAATTGCTAATGTTCGTACAATTCTTCGAACTTATGCAAGATTTATTTTCTATAATGCAGGCAGAAGGTTCAAGTATAGCGGAATCAGAATTTATATTTAATTTAGACTTATTGAATTTTTAATTTTGTATAGTTTAATCATTAAATCAACGCTGCCATGAAGGAACTAGTTCGTTGCCGACCATGTGGATTTGTAATTGAAGCAGATAAACTCGGAGATGTTTGTCCGGCTTGCGGAATGCCCAGAAAAGTTTTTGAACCTTACAGGGAAAGGGTTTCCCGAAACAGGTTGATTCTGTTGAATTTTGATTTTCATCCCATAGCTATTCACCTTTCTCAGGCTCTTGTTATTGCTATCCCGATTCTTGTAATTGTGACAAATCTTTTTAAACATTTTCAAGTTGAAATACTGAAAGATGTATTAATATTTTCAGTAATCATTTTCCCGTTCACCCTGGTTCTTGCAATTATCACCGGAATTATTGACGGACTTACACGATTTAAAACACTTGCAACTCCGATATTACGGGTTAAAATTATATTCAGTCTGATCATACTTTCATTATCAGTTGCTTTATTTTTCATAGCTCCGCAAGGCAATTTAAATGTGCTGACACTGATATTAAGTGTACTCTCTCTCGGTGCCGGGTTCCAGCTGGGTTTGTGGGGGAAAAAGCTTATTAATGTAATCTTACCTGGTTCATATCCCCTGAAGAAAGGAAGCAAAGTATCTAAACCCGAAGAGGAGAAAGTGTAACTTTGTATTCAAATTATGTGCATGAAGGCTGTCACTATAAAAGAACTCAAGGACGAACTGACTGATTATAGCCCTAAAGAATTGAGGGAGATATGTTTGCGTTTGGCACGATTTAAAAAGGAGAATAAGGAATTATTAACCTACTTACTCTTTGAATCATCAGATGAAGCATTATATATAGAAAGCGTAAAAAAGGATGTTGATGAGCAATTTGAGCAGATAAATAGAAAAAATCATTACCTGATTAAGAAAAGTTTTCGTAAGATTTTGCGTACTATCAGGAAGTTTGCCAGGTATTCACAAAAAAAAGAAACAGAAGTAGAATTGCTGTTCTATTTTTGTACAAAACTAAAAAAATTCACCCCGTCAATCCTGAGAAATGCCGGACTTCATAATTTTTATCTCAGGCAGATAGATGTAATCAGGAAAAAATTAATCCTCTTACATGAAGATCTTCAGTTTGACTATGAAAGGGAGTTGAATGAACTAAACAAAGGTTTATAAATAGAATAAAATGAACTACAGAACATTAGGAAAAACCGGTTTTAACGTATCCGAAATCTCTCTTGGAACGTGGCAATCAGGAGGGAAATGGGGAACACACTTTAGTGACAGGAACTCTGATCAGATAATTAACAGTGCTATAGATAAAGGTGTTAATTTTATCGATACAGCTGATGTTTATAATGGCGGTTTAAGTGAAGTTTCAGTTGGAAGAGTCATTCGCTCCCGGTCTGAACGGATTTATATCGCTACAAAATGCGGACGACAGATAAGTCCCCATATAAATTCAGGGTATCAACCGAAAGTTCTGAAAAAATTTATAGAGGATAGCTTAAAACGAACAGGATTGGATACACTTGATCTTGTTCAGTTGCATTGTCCGCCACCTGAAGTATATTATCGCCCTGAAATTTTTGAAACCTTCGACCATTTGAAAGAAGAGGGTAAGATTCTGAACCTGGGAGTAAGTGTGGAAAAAGTTGATGAGGCCCTGAAAGCAATTGAATACCCTAATGTAACTACTGTTCAGATAATCTTCAACCTTTTCCGTCAGAAACCGGCTGAACTGTTTTTCGGTGAAGCTAAAAGACAAAATATAGGAATCATTGTAAGGGTGCCTCTGGCCAGTGGTCTACTTACCGGTTTATATAATTCAGGTACTGTTTTTGAAACCGGCGATCATCGGTATTTCAACCGGAAGGGTGAAGCTTTTGACAAGGGCGAGACATTTTCAGGGATTAATTATGAACTGGGACTAAAAGCTGTTGACGCGTTAAAATCATTATTCCCCGATGCGAAGAATCTTGCTCCGCATGCATTACAGTGGATACTGAACTTTAAGGAGGTGAGTACTATAATTCCAGGTGCGTCGAAAGTGGATCAGGTGCATTCCAACCTGTCAGTCTTTGATCTTCCAGCCCTATCTCCCGGACAGATCTTAGCCATGAACAATATTTATAATCAATACATAAAGAAAGAAGTACAAAATTTGTGGTAATAGAAAGATGGAGCAGTACAGAAGTATATTTTGCGTTGGTGTGAAATTGAAGTAACCAAATTGATCAAAGGCTGCAAATGATGCGGCCTCTGTTTTTTTAAATTCAGGATGTTTTTACCAGTCCTCCACATTCCTGAACAATTCGGGTCAATTATGGTTATTATGTTATTATATTGAATGAGAATAAAATGAGAACGAAATCTATTAAACAAACCGCCACCTTTAATGCTTCGCCGGAAAAGATCTACGATCTGATAATGGATGAGAAGAAACATGCTGAATTTACGGGTTCTAAGGCAACCATAAGTACAAAGCTAAATGGTAAATTCAGTGTATTTGATGGATACATTCATGGGCACAATATTGAATTGGTGAAAGGTAAAAAAATAGTTCAGGCATGGCATTTTGCTGAAGAGGGATGGCCTGATGACCATTTAAGTATTTGTACTTTCGAGTTGGAACAGGCAGGTAATAAAACAAAACTCAGATTTCTGCAGACTAATGTTCCGGAACATACTGTTGCGTCGATCAGTGACGGATGGAAACAATATTACTGGAACGGTATGAAGGCTTATTTAAAAGCCAATTGACCCGATAAGATGTGTGCCAAAAAGTGCGAAACGTATTCCATTAGTTTCCAAATACTTTTTTAAGTAATTCCGATGTCCTTGCCATTGGATCCTTACGGATTTTCAATTCCTCTTTGGCTATCATAATGAAGAGACCATCAATAGCTTTTTGGGTTACATATTGAGTAAGATTTGGATTAATTTTCCTGACCATGGGGATCTTATTATAGATTGTAATCAGATCGCTCCAGTATCGGGTAGCGTTAACATTATCGAGTGACGTCTTAATTATTGGTTGGAATTTTTCAATAAGCTCAGGAGATGTTGTGTTCTTAAGATACATAGTAGCTGCGTTATCTGCTCCTTTAACAATATTGATTGCATCTCGTACGGTCATACCTTTTATTGCCGCAATAAAAATAGTTTTTGCTTCGCCAGCTGCTTTTTCAGCAGCACGGTTCATAGATTCATTAAATTCATCAACCTTATTACCCATGCCAATGGTCCTGAGTTTTGATTCCACTTCCTTTGCTTCGGAAGGAAAGGGAATTTTTATTTCAGGATTGCCCCAATATCCATTCAAAACCGATACCAGTTTTACACTTTCACCTGTTCCGTTTATAAGGGCTTCCTTAATGCCATCAGCTGCATCCTTTTCAGTCAGACCTTTACTTTTGGAGTTGAATATTTTTTTCGCATCCTTAAAAAACTGGGCGTCTGTCTGCTGGATACAAAGAATTACAATTAGGGCAACGGAATAAATTTTTTTCATATTACCGGTTGTTTGAAGTATTTGCTTCTTTATACAAATTCCCTGCCATATTTGTTTTGTCCTTCAACATGACTTATACCTCACACCTCACGCTTCATTTGCTGATAAAAGTTTTATTTGTTAATTTAGCTAGATAAAGATTTAATCATGAGGAAAATACTATTAACTCTATTTGTGCTTCTTCTTATCTCAGGGGGCACGCTTTTTGGACAATCTTTCGACTGGAATGTCAGGGGAGGAGTTAACCTGATGAAATCCTATACACCGGGCAAAGACGTTGCTGTACTTTACCATCTCGGCTTGCAGGCAGGTATCATAATTACCAGTTTTGGCTTTTATGGTGAGGCATTATACTCTTTGCACGAGGACCAGTATGGTGGTGATCCAATCACCTATTTTATCCCTTCTCTTATCGTCAAAGGTTACTGGCAAAAACAACTGTTTATTGAGCTTGGTGGTTCTTATTTGTCCAAAACAGGCGAATCGGGCGTGTCTGATGATATCCGAAATCCTGATGATAAGGTTTGTCCCCTCGTGGGCATGGGTGTTAAAGTTTCCAAGTTAGAAGTTTCACTGCGGACAATATTTAAGCAATCAATCTCTTATGGAGTTTTTCAGATTACAGCGGCTCTGAAATTCTGATATTATTATTCAGGTTCATTATTGATTTTTGAATCGACCGACCATTTCCCGGCCCCATAAATTAAAAGATATATCAGCAGAAGGGTCACGGCAAAGTCAGTACGGTATTCATGTGCCCATGGCCACAATCCTTTATGTATCAGAATTGGTATTTTAGTTGATATAAACGCGGTAATCATGATGATTATCAGAGGTACCGATGCCAATCTTGTAATTAATCCTACAATAATAAGAGTACCACAAATAATCTCAAAAGTCCCGGTAAAATATGCCCAGAATGCTGGATGGCTGAATCCAATAGTTAAAAACCTCCCTGTACCTAAAAGTTCAGGGAACAGGTATTTCTGGATCCCCTCTGTCAGGAATATCAGACCGACAGTTAACCTGATCAGGATTGATCTGTTATCTTTTACTGAAGCGAAAATAAGAGAACTTAATCCTTTTTTTGTTTTCATGGCTGATGCAAATTGTATTTTTTTGTTTTGTTCATTTTAAACTTAAAAGGAATATAACAATAAACTGTAACTTTTGTTCCGTTCACTGCGGAACAAAAAACCTTCAGTTTCAAAAAGACAATCAGGTTCAAAAGGCTATTTATTCCAATAAATATTATTGTAATTTTGTAGTTATAAAAAACAGTTTCGAATAATAGAAATGAAAGCAGAACTTGCAGCAGTTGATAGTACGTTTAAAATGCCTGTGTTGTTCGTAGGGCATGGAAGCCCGATGAATGCCATTGAGGAAAATGAGTTTGTGGAAGCCTGGCGGGACCTTGGAAAATCCATTCCAAAACCCGGAACCATTTTGTGCATTTCTGCACATTGGGAAACAAGAGGTACCTTTGTAACCGCCATGCCCAAACCTCCTACGATTCATGACTTTGGAGGCTTTCCACAGGAGTTGTATGATGTTCACTATCCGGCTCCGGGAAGCCCTGAGCTCGCCTCGAGCGTCAAACAGGCTATTGCTTCAACCAGGGTTGGGCTCGATGAGAAATGGGGATTTGACCATGGTGCATGGAGCGTGATCAGGAATATTTATCCCGGGGCAGAAGTCCCTGTCATTGAAATGAGCCTTGATTATAATCAGACTCCGCAGAAGCATTATGAACTGGCAAAGGAACTTGCATCTTTCAGGAATAAGGGAGTCTTGATAATTGGGAGCGGAAATATGGTTCATAACCTGAGGATGATAGCATGGGATCATGCCAACAAACCGGAATATGGTTTTGACTGGGCACTGCGGGCAAATGAAATTTTAAAAAATCTGATACTTGAAAATAATCACAGAGATCTCATCAATTATTCGGGACTCGGCAGGGATGTCCAACTCGCTGTCCCCACACCTGAGCATTACCTGCCTTTGCTTTACTCAATGGCACTGAAAGAAGAAAGTGAATCTGTTTCATTCTTCAATGATAAAATTGTGATGGGTTCATTGTCAATGATCTCCCTGAGAATAGGATGAATTGTACTGTCGTCTGTGAGGGCGATTAGTATTAGCCGGAAGAAGGCTTCCCGCAGATAGAACTTAATAGTAATACCGGAAATAAACCTTATCTTTGAACAATTACAGCGGACCGGATAATTATTAACCAACCAAATATGATTTTATGGGTAGATCGCAGGAAACATCAAACAAAAAAGAGGTAAAGAATAAGAAGGATAAAAAGAGAAAAGATAAGGAAAAGAAGAGGTTGATCAGGAAAGAGAGTGGAAAAAGCAGCTATGCCGATATGATCGCCTATGTTGATGAATATGGTAAGATAACTTCGACTCCTCCTGATCCGAATAAAAAGATTGAAATCGAAGCAGATAACATCGAGACAGGAGTCAGGAAAAATGTCCCATCTCCAAAAGCCAGTTATATAAGAAAAGGAGTCGTAACCTTTTTCAACGATTCAAAGGGCTTTGGATTTATACGTGATATGGAAAATAATCAAAGTGTTTTTGTTCACGCCAATAACCTCCAGGAACCTATAAAGGAGAACAATATTGTCTCATTCGAAATAGGGAAAGGGCCCAAAGGATCGACAGCATTAAATGTAAGGTTGTTTAAAGAGGAATAATTTCGGGAGTGTAAATAATTTTGTGTAAATGAATTGGTAGCTGAATTAGGGACCCCAACCGGTCTGGAGCCGGAAATCGAGCTCAAAGTCCGGTTGGTTAAACAGAAATTGTATAATTTTAACCTAATTTG